>OCZU010000003.1_pt1 | contig 227847 bp, 177 predicted proteins | sample 1539001 | NCBI WGS metagenome assembly OCZU01 (sample SAMEA3539306, study PRJEB22396) | soil metagenome | biome: tundra; feature: field; material: soil | place: USA | collected 2010-05 | depth 0.15 m | reverse complement strand
GATTGGTGGGCCGCTTATCGCGCGCAGCCGGTGCTATTGGAAACGCTGGTGGATGGCACCGGGCGCCGGGCCGCGGGGGAACCCGGCCGCGGGCGGGCGGCGAGGAGCGCGGCGAGCGCCGCAAGGAGGAACAACGGGGCGCTCGCCTTGGACGCCTGCATGAGGCCCGCGCAGGCCCCGGCCGCCACGGCCCAGCGGGTCCGTCCCGTCGACCACCACCGCCGCGCGCAGACGAAGGCCGCCAGCGCGAAGGCCGAGAGAAGCGTCTCCTGCACGAAATACCGGCTGTAGTAGACCGCCGGCGGGGACGCCGCCAGGAAGGCCGCCGCCGCCAGCGAGGGCCAGCGGCCGAGCGGGGCGGCGAGGAGGCCGAGCAGCAGGACGCAGGCCGTGCCGGCTAGCGCGGGGACCAGGCGCACCGTCAGCTCGTCCAGGCCGGCGAGCGTGCGCTCCCCCCGGCACCAGGCGACCGGGAGGACCGCGTAGTAGAGCACGGGGCCGTGGTGGTCGCCCGGGTCGTACGCATAGCGCCCGGACTCCAGCAATTCGCCGGCCTTGACCGCCTGGTTGGCCTCGTCCGCGTGCATCGGCCGTGCGGCGAGGTCCCTCGTCCGCAGCCCGAGCGCCGCCAGGATCAGCAGGGCCAGGGGCAGCCAGCGGAGGAGGGTCTTGGGCATGGCGGACCGGCGGCGCGCGCCACGCGGGGGGGCGTCAGTTCACGGGCTGGCCGTAAACCTCCACCTCGGTGTAGTGGTTGAGCTCGTCGGAGGTGTTGCCGTCGCTGTAGAGGCGGACGTAGCGGGCGGCCGCGCCCTTCGCGTCGATCACCCGGCCCTTGTACGTCTCGACGTAGGCGTAGTCCGAGCCCTTGCCGAGGCCGTCCGAGTTGGTGTCGTCGTTGTTGAAGAGCGTCGTCACGCCCGCCTTGAAATCCGGGTCGTTGGACACCTGGACGGCGACGGCGTGGTAGACGCGCGCCTCGGCGTGGAAGTGCCAGACCGCGACCGCCGCCAGCCGGGCCGGCGTGCCGAGGTCGATCTGCACCCATTGCACGCCGGGCCCGAGCTCGACGTACGAGCCCTCGACGCCCGACTTGTCGCCGTCGGTGACGAACGTGAGCTCGCCGATCACCGGCATCGAGTCGCTCGAGGTGACGGGCTTTCCGCGCGAGAGCAGGACGGTGCCGGCGGGCACCAGGAGCGGGGGGCGCTCGGCGGCGGCCTGCTGCGGCTCCAGGTTCGACACCGTGATGGGCCGGGGCGTGCCGACGAAGAGCGGTTTGGGCAGGTCGAGCTTGAGCGGGACCAGGTCCGCGGCGCGGGCGGCGGCAGCGGAGACGAGGATGAGGAGGGCGGCGAGCAGGCGGGTCATGGGTGGGTGTTTCAGACGGTGAAGTCCTCCGGCGCGAAGGTGAGCATCTTCCGGGCGGCCACGGCCTCGTTCACCCTGAGCACGGTTGCGGCGGTTGCGAGCGCGACCTCGCCCGGGCTGTGCAGGGCCGCCTTGCCGCGGATGGCGTCGAAGAAGTTCTCGAGGTGGGGCTGGTGGATTGCCTTGTCGAGCACGACCGGCATGTCCCAGGCGGACAGCTCGGCGGTCTCGCGCACGTCGACGACCGACGCCGGTTTCGACAGGCCGGGGATGCGTGGCCGCGGCTTCTCCCAGGGCCTGACGGGGAGCGGCGCGCCCTCGCCGGAGCCGGGCCGCATGACTAGGCCCTTGTCCACCCACGGGTCCCATTCCGGGGCCCGGGGCTCGCGGTAGAGCTTCGTGTACTTCGGGTTCTCGGACATCTTGAGCGCGCCCTGGTCGCCCATGAAGTACTCGTAGTACCCGCCGCCCGCACTGGTGGTGGTCAGCACCTGGTAACTGGTGCGGACGACCTGGTCTTCCGTCGGGTACTCGTAGATCGCGAACACGTTGTCGTACCACTCGTGGTTCGTGTAGTAGTCGCGGCCGCCGCCGGCGATCACCGAGACCGGGTTGGAGCCGAGCATCCAGTTGAAGACGTCGATCTGGTGGGCGCCGAGGTCGGAGATCACGCCCCCGGAGTACCTCCTGAACCAACGCCAGTTCCGGAACTCGTGCATGTTGGCGTACCCGTACCGGTTGAGGACGGCCTCCGCGACGCCCTGGCCCGCCGGGAAGCCCAGGTCCTCCGTGACCGCCCGGTCCCACTGCGCGGTCGCGTTGGTCACCCGGCCGAGCAGCTTGTCCCCGCGCACGATCTTGTCGCGGGCGAAGATGTAGCGCGGATTGCTGCGCCGCTGGTGGCCGATCTGGAGGAGGCGCCCCGCCTCCCGCGCGGCGCGCACCATGGAGCGCGCGCCATCGACGGTGTTGGACATGAGCTTCTCGCAGTAGACGTGCTTGCCGGCCTTGAGCGCCGCGATCGTGTGCTCCGCGTGCATGAAGTCGGGCGTCGCCACGATGACGGCGTCGAGGTCGGGGGTCGCGGAGAGCATCTCCCTGTAGTCCTCGAACGGCACGGGTTCGTGGCCGTACTTCTTCAGGAGGCGCTCGCCGTACCTGCGGTTGTACGGCCAGATGTCGCAGACCGCGCGGAACCGGATGTCCGGGATCTTGAACGCGGCGTTGAGGAGCACGCGGCCCTGCTCGCCGCAGCCGATCAGCGCGAGGTTGAGGCTGTCGGCGCCGCCTCCTGCGGGCGCGGAGCGGGCAAGGTACGGGGCGGCGATCAGCGCGGCGCCCAGCTTGGCGCCGGTGGCGAGGAAGTCGCGGCGGGTGAACCCGGGGAGCGGCGGGGTCGGCATGGTGGCGGGGCCGTCCGGCCTAGGCGCTGCGGTCGCGCCAGAGCGCGAAGCGGTCGTAGCGCACGAGGAGGAGCGCCCCGACGATCAGGATGACGTGGATGGCCAGCCAGGCCACGCCCTCGTTCTCCTGCACCGCCATGAGCCCGAACGAGAGGCCCACGTACAGGAGCCCGATGATGATCAGGGTCAGGCGCGACTTGACGCCGAGGAGCAGGAGCGCGCCGAGGGCCAGCAGCAGGTAGCCGAGCGAGTCCGCGAAGTAGCGCGTGGCCCAGAGCGGCAGGAAGGAGGCGCCGGTGATGCCCTGCGCCATCCTCTTCATGTTCTCGTAGTAGTTGGCAAACGAGTACCTGCCGTTGCTCTCGTACTTCTCGAGTCCCTCGAGCAGCGTGCGCAGGCCGAGGAACAGGCGGAGCAGCAGGAAGGCCCACGTGTACTCGCAGCGCGGCGCCGCGGGGGGGGGTGCGGGGGAATCGCTCATGGTGGTTCGGGGACTGGGGTCACACGCCGAAGCCGGGCCGGTACTGCTCCGTCACGAACTCGTTGGCGGACGCCGGGTTCGTCACCTTCATGGAGGCGGAGTCCCACTCGATCCGGCGGTTAGCGCGGATGGCGACATTGCCGATGAGGACGCTCTCGGTCAGGCGGGACGAGTACTCGAAGTTCGAGCCGGCGGGCGTGCCGCCCTTGCAGGCGCGGATCCACTCCGCGAAATGGCCGCCGGCCACCCGCGGGATCGTCTTCGGGGGCAGGCCGGGGGCCATCTCCTTCATTTTCGCCTCGGGGATGATCCGGATGCTGTCGTAGTACATCTCGCAGACGACGGTGGCCTTCGAGCCGATGAGGAGCGTGCCGTTGTCCTGCAGCTTGCGCGCCTCCTCGAGCTCGGGCGGCCGCGCCGGCAGGAGGCCGCCGTCGTACCAGGTCCATTGGAGGGGCGGCATCTTCCCCCGGGCGGGGAAATTGAGCCGGACGATCGACGCGTTCGGGCCGCTGATCGCGGTCCCGTGCGCGCTCACCGGCTCGACCGAGGTCGGGGCCGTGAGGCCGAGCGCCCAGTACGCGCCGTCCATGATGTGGCAGCCCACGTCGCCGAGGGCTCCGGTGCCGAAGTCCCAGAACCCGCGCCACGCGAAGGGCAGGTAGGCCGGGTCGTATTCGCGGGCCTGCGCGACGCCGAGCCAGAGGTCCCAGCTGAGCGTCGGCTGGACGACGGGCATCAGCTTGCTGTGGTCGGGCGCATTGAGGCCCTGGGGCCAGATCGGCCGGTCGGTCCAGCTGTGCACCTCGCGCACCTCGCCGAGGACTCCGGCATCGACCCATTCCTTGAGCAGGCGGGCGCCCTCGCCCGCGTGGCCCTGGTTGCCCATCTGCGTAGCCACCTTCTTCTCCCGGGCGGCCTGGGCGAGCTGGCGGGTCTGGGCCAGCGTGTGCGTGAGCGGCTTCTCGACGAACACGTGCTTGCCGAGCGCGAGCGCCGACATGGCGATCGGGAAGTGCATGTGGTCGGGCGTCGACACCGTCACCGCGTCGATCTTGCTTCCCATCTTGTCGAGCATGACCCGGAAGTCGCGGAAATGCGGCACGCCTGGGAGCTCCCCGTAGGCCTTGGCTGCCCGCTCGTCGTCGACGTCGCAGAGCGCCACCAGGTTCTCCCCCTTCATGGCCTGGACCGCGTCGTAGCCGCGGCCTCCGGCGCCGCAGCAGGCGACGTTGAGCTTGTTGCCCGGCGACTGGGCGCCGGCGCCCTGCGAGCGCAGGATGTTGGGAAGAGAGACAGCCGCGGAGGCGAGCGAGGCGGTCTTCAGGAAGGTGCGGCGGTCCATGTCGGGGGTGTTCATGATCTGGTTGGTTACGATGGAAATCCGGGAAACGCCCCACGCGGGGATGCGAGGCGTAGGGGGGTTGTTATCATAATAGAACAGAGGGCCGGGCCAGGCCCGGTTTCGTTGCACCGGCCGGCCGTCCCCGGGTGCCGCATCCTGCCTTCGGCGCGGAGCCTAATCCACCAAAAAATTGCCGGCGGCCCGGGTTTGGAGTTTAGTACGCCCGCTTTTGGCGGCGATAAGGCCGGCATGCCTCCGGGCCGGCGCGGCGCCAGCGCGGCTTGCAAACGGGCGCGCGGTGCTCCTGCATCCAAGGGAAACCACAGCCCCCGGCAAAGCCCGGCCTCCACCCGATCCATGAACCAACCCCCCTCCCCCGGCCGGCCTCCGGCCCGTCCCCCGACCAAGGACTTCCAGGTCTCGCGCCGGACGTTCCTCAGGCGGGTCGCCACCGTCGCCGCGCTGACCGGCATGCCCGCCTGGTTCGTCGAGCGCCAGATGCTCGGCGCCGCCGAGGCGCCGAAGGCCCTTTCGCCGAACGACCGCCCGGGCATCGCCCTCATAGGCTGCGGTGGAATGGGAAAGGGCGACGGCGCGAATGCAGCCAACCACGGCGAGATCGTCGCCGTCTGCGACGTCGACGCGAGCCACGCGGCCGAGGCCGCGGGGAAACTCACCGTCGGCGGCAAGGCGCCCGCGAAGTACTCGGATTTCCGAAGGGTGCTCGAGCGGCCGGACGTCCACGCCATCGTCAACGCGACCCCCGACCACTGGCACACGCTTATCAACATCGCCGCCGCGAAGGCCGGCAAGGACGTCTATTCCGAGAAGCCCCTGACGCTCACGATCGAGGAGGGCCGGCACGTGATCGATGCCGTGCGCAGGCACGGCATCGTGCTGCAGACCGGCACGCAGCAGCGCAGCTCCCAGCGCTTCCGGCTGGCGTGCGAGCTGGTCCGCAACGGCCGGATCGGGAACCTGAGGCGGGCCGAGGTTTGGCTGCCCGCCGGCCTGCGCGAGGGCCCGTTCAAGGCGGCCCCGGTCCCCCCCAGCCTCGACTGGGACTTCTGGCTGGGGCAGGCGCCAAAAGCCGACTACGTGCCGCAGCGCTGCCACACGTATTTCCGCTACTGGTACGAATACTCGGGCGGCACGATGACCGACTGGGGCGCGCACCACCTCGACATCGCCTCCTGGGCGATAGGCCTGCCGGCCCCCCGCCAGGTCGAGGGTCAGGGGCTGTCCGAGCCCATCCGCGGCGGCTACACCACCTTCGCGGAGTACGAGGTCACGTACCTCTACGAGAACGGCGTCGGCGTTCACGTCCGCACGACCACGGACGACAACATCTACGGGGAGAAGGTGAGGGCGGACGGCCAGCACAACGGCATCCGCTTCGTGGGCACCGACGGCTGGATCTGGGTCAACCGGTCGCAGATCACCGCCAGCAGCCCCGAGATGCTGCACACGCCCCTGCCCCCCGGTGCCGTGCGGCTGCCCGTCAGCAACGACCACATGGGGAACTTCTTCGACTGCGTCCGCTCCAGGCAGCTGCCGATCTGCGACGTGGAGACCGGGCACCGCTCCGCGACGATATGCCACCTGGGCGCCATCGCGCTTCGCACCGGCCGCAGGCTCTGGTGGGATTCTACGGAGGAGAGGTTCGTGGGGCCCCACGCCAGCGAGGCGAGCCACTACGTCTCGCGGCACATGCGAAGCCCCTACACGTACGCCTTCGGCGGCTGAGCGGCGGCTTGCCAGCCCCGCGGGCCCGGGATTGATTCGGCGGATCCGGGGGGCGCCGCCGCTGTCTCCCCCCAAATCCCCTAGTTTCAAATCGCTTATGAAGAACCTGAAATCCCTGCTTTCCTGCCTGCCCCTGGCCGCGGCCGCGCTGGCCCTCGCCTCCCCCGGCAGGTCCGAGGAGGCCGGCCCCTACTCCGGAGACGAATGGGCCGCGCTCGACCTGAAACAGGTGGAGGCGGAGGCGGCGGACGTGAATCTCGCGAAGCTTCCGGACTGCGACGAGGCCACCGTCGACCAGAGGTCGATGCGCGTCGTCCACGGCGACGGCACCGCCGAGATCCAGGACGAGGTGTTCACCAAGGTGCTGACCGAGAAGGGCAGGCGGGACAACAACACGTTGACCATGAACTTCATGCTCCCCTACTCGACCGTCGGGGTGCCGCGGCTTGAGATCATCAAGCCGGACGGCCGGGTCGAGCCGGTCGACGTGGCCGCGAACTCCAAGGAGAGCATCGACGACAGCCAGATGCAGATGAACATCTACGACCCGAACAGCAAGGTGCTGCGGGTCAACATCCCGAAGGTCGAGATCGGCGACATGGTCCACGCCGTCATGCGCACCACGGTAACGCGGCCGTTCATCCCCGGCGAATACGCGGAGGACTTCATGATGGAGGGCGGCGGCTACATCCGGCATCTCTCGCTGGAGCTGCGCATGCCCGCGGACAAGCCGCTCCGGCAGGTCATCCTGCGCGACGAGATCCCCGGGACTGTCGCCGCCTCGACGAGGACGGAGGGCGGGAGCGTCGCCTACCACTGGGAGGTGAGCCGCGTGCCGCGGATGTTCGACGAGCCGGCCATGCCGCCGTACCAGGAGGTCCTGCAGCGCGTCTCGCTCAGCACGACGCCCGACTGGGGCGTTGTGTCGCGCTGGTACTGGGAGCTGAGCAAGCCCCACCTGAACGCGATCACGCCCGAGATGAAAAAGCAGGTGGCCGATCTCACGGCCGGGGCCGCGACCGACATGGACCGGATCCGGGCGGTCTTCTACTACGTCTCGAAGAAGATCCGCTACATGGGAATCACCCCGGAGAAGGACCGCCCGGGCTTCGAGCCCCACGACGTCGAGATCACCTACGGGAAGAAATACGGGGTCTGCCGCGACAAGGCGGCGCTGCTCGTCTCGCTGCTCCGGGCGGCCGGGGAGAACGCGTACCCCGTTCTCGTCAGCGTCGGCTGGAAGAAGGACCCGCGGGTGCCCAACCCGTATTTCAACCACGCGATCGTCGGCGTGGAGCTGCGCAAGGGCGAGTACGTCCTCATGGACCCGACAGACGAGAACACGAGGGACCTGCTGCCCACCTACGACGACAACCAGAGCTACCTCGCCTGCCGCCCCGAGGGCGACGTCCTGCGGCTGAGCCCAGTGGACCCCCCCGAAAACAGCATGATGCGGATAACGACGACGGGGACCCTGAGCGCCTCGGGGGCCCTGGAGGCGCACTCGGAGATGTCGTTCGACGGCATCAACGACAACGAGTACCGGCAGGCCTTCGCGCAGATGAAGCCGGACGACCGCCGGCGCTTCTTCGAGGCCAACATCAAGCACGCCATGCCCGGGGCGACCCTGAAGAGCCTGAGGATCACGCCCGAGAACATCCTCGACACGTCGGTGCCCGTGCGCGCCGTGGTGGACTTCTCCGCGGCCACCACGACCGCGTTCGGCGAGGGCAAGGCCGTCGTAAACGTGCCTTGGATCGGCAAGGACCTGGGCATCGTGAACTTCATCCTCGGCGGGACGGGCCTGGAGAAGCGCCGGTTCCCCATGGAGACGTACGTGGCGTGCGGGCTGCACGAGGAGGTCTCGCTGCGCCTGGCCCCCGGGTTCACGGGGACGGTCTCGATGCCGACCTGCGCCCCGCAGGACGACGAGTGCGTGGGCTACCAGCGCGCGTTCTTGTTCAGGGACGGGATCCTCTCCTGCTCCCGCGACGTGAGGCTGAAGACCGTGGAGTTCACGCCCGCGCAGTACCTGCGCCTCAAGCAGACGCTCAAGGAGCTCCAGAACGACGACCGGAAGTCGCCGGTCCTGGCCACCACGTACAGGCCGGGGGACCTGCTGGCCGCGAGGGCCGACGCCGGCGCCGCCCCGCCGGTGGAGTCGGACTCGCGGGTGCTCGAGGAGCGCGTCGAGCTGCAGGTGAAGGATGCGCACACGGCGCTCCTCAGGGTGCGGGTCGTGAAGGAGATCCTCAACTACAGCGGAAAGAAGAGGGAGTCCGAGATCAAGATCGATTACAACCCCGCCATCTCCGATGCCCGCCTCGTCAAGGCGGTCGTCACCTCGAAAGACGGCAAGCGCCAGGAAATCTCCAAGGAGGAGGTCAACGTGATGGACGCCGGCTGGAACGCCGGCGCCAAGCGCTACACCGGCGGCAGGATCCTCGTGGCTAACCTCCCGGGGGTCGATGTCGGCTCCACGATCGAGGTCGAGTACGAGATCGCCTACCACGGAAAGGCCTACGTGTCCGGATTCCAGCCGTTCCAGGAGGGCGACGAGCTGGCGCGCAAGGACTTCGTGGTCACCGTGCCGGCCGGGGTGGACCTGCGCACGCTGGACTGCGGCCCGGCCGGAATCGTGTCCGGGGACAGCAGGGTCGAGAACGGGTTCCGCGTCATGACCTGGAAGGCCGCGAACGTGAAGGCCATGCCCGCGGAGCACGAGCTGCCGCCCGCCTGGCTCTACCGGGCCGGGGTGGCGTACTACGTGGGCGACCCCGCCGCGTACCTGGCGGAGCTCGAGCGGACTCTCCTCGACCGATCGGCGCATTCCGCGAGGGCGCAGGAGCTCGCGCGGAAGCTGGCCGCGGGCGCGAAGACGAAGCTAGACGCCGTGAAGGCGATCCGCAACCTCGTGACCAGCGCGATCCGCTCGGCCGGGCCGTCGTTCACCGCCCTTCCGCTCGGCGAGCTGTCGAACGCCGACACGACGCTCTCGGACGGCTACGGGCACGGCGCCGACTGCGCGATCCTCCTCCACGCGATGCTGTCGGCCGCGGGCCTGAAGCCCGAGTTCGTGCTCGCCTCGCCCGAGCCGGCCATCGACCCGCTGCGCAAGGTGGCGGCCGCTTTCCCCCTCCCGTACGAGTTCCAGTCGGTGCTGGTCAGGGTCCGGGCGGGGTCCGAGAGCTACTACTGCAACGACACCGACCAGTACGCGCGCCTCGGGGCCACCCCGCACGACGGCGACCTGGGGATAACCCTGGCGGACCAGAGCCTGGGTACCATCCGGGCGGCGCGCGGCGACGAGAACCGCCTGGCGGAGAGCTACCGCATGAGCGTCGACGACGCGGGCCGGGTGAGGATGCAGATCCGCAGGGAGTATTTTGGAACCGGATACGGCGAGAAGAACAAGTTCTTCTCGGAGCTGCCCCCCGAGGAGAGGCGGCGCTACTTCCAGGAGGCCGTCAGCGGGGTGGCCCAGGGGGCCCGTCCGGTCGGCGACCTGTCCACGAACTTCGACGGGTACCCCGGCGTCGAGCAGTTCACCGTGGAGATCGACCACTACGCCGTGGTGGACGGGAAATACCTGTACTTCGACCTGCCCTATGCGCTCAGGCTCTTCCCGGCGAACACGGACCGGCATACCCTGCCCCTCCTCATCCGGGCCCCCCTCCTGGAGACGGTGCACGCGCAGATCGAGCTGCCGGCCGGGTTCAGGCGCGTGGTGATCGCCCCGCGCAACGAGGACATGACCGCGCCGGACGGCGCGGGTACCGTCCACGTCTCGGCAAGGGCCTCCGGCACGGGCTGGTCCGTGACGCAGGAACTCTCGGCCAAGCCCTCGCTGGTCGCCCCGCAGGACTACGGCGCGCTCCTCTCGGTGGAATCCGCCCTGGAGAACGAGTCGTCCCGCCTGCTACTCCTCGAGCACTAGGCAAGGGCACCGCCGCAAGGCAAGGAATGAGGATCAACCATGAAGTTCTCACGACAGAAATTGGCCGTGCTGCTCGCGCTCCTGCCCGGGATCATCCACGCGCAGCAGATTCGCCACGTGCAGCTGCGAACCGCTGACGGTGTCCTCGAGGGCGTGGTCAGCGCCGACGGGAAGGTGCGCACGTTCAAGGGCATCCCCTACGCCGCGCCGCCCGTCGGCACGCTCCGCTGGAGGCCGCCGCAGCCGGTTTCCCCATGGGCCGGCGTCCGCAAGGCCGCCGACTACGGGGCGCGCGCCATGCAGGGGCGCATCTTCAGCGACATGGTCTTCCACGACGACGGGCCCAGCGAGGACTGCCTGTACCTTAACCTGTGGATGCCGGCGGACCCCGGGCGGGCCGGGCTGCCGGTGATGGTCTGGATCCACGACGGCGGCTTCGTCGCCGGCTCCTCCTCCGAGCCGCGCCAGGACGCCGGGAACCTCTCGAAGAAGGGCGTGATGGTGGTCAGCTTCAACTACCGCATGGGCGTGTTCGGGTTCCTCGCGCATCCCGAGCTCGCCAGGGAGTCGGGTCGCGGCGCGTCGGGCAACTACGGGCTCCTGGACCAGGTCGCCGCGCTCGAATGGGTCAGGAGGAACATCGCGGCGTTCGGCGGCGACCCCGACAACGTCACGATCTTCGGGGAATCGGCCGGATCGGAGGCGGTCAGCGGGCTGGTGGCGTCGCCCCTGGCCCGCGGCCTCTTCCGGCGCGCGATCGGCGAGAGCGGCGCGCTTGTAAGCGCGAGCCCGCCTATGAAGTCGCTCGCCGAGGCCGAGGAGGCGGGCGTCAGGTTCGCGCAGTCCGCGTTCGGGACGGCCTCCCTCCAGGCGCTGCGGGCGAAGCCCGCCCAGGAGCTGCTCGACGCGGCGCTCAAGCTGCCGATGGAGTACTTCCAGCCGAGCGTGGACGGATACTTCCTGCCGGCGGACTGCCGCTCCATCTACGCCGCCGGCGGGCAGGGCCGCGTCCCCCTCCTGGCCGGATGGAACAGGGACGAGGGAAGCTACAGGGCCTTCTTCGGCGACTCCCGGCCGACCGTCGAAAACTACGTCGCGCGCGCCAGGGCCAGGTTTGGCGCCCATGCGGAGGCCTTCCTCGCGCTCTACCCGGCGGAGACGGACGCCCAGGCGAGGCGGGCGGCGCAGGACCTCGCCGGGGACGACTTCATCGCCCACAACACGTGGAGATGGATCGAGGCGCACCTCGCGACCGGCCGGTCCCCGGTCTACCGCTACGAGTTTGACCAGACCCTTCCCCTACCCCCGGACGCGGCGCCGGGCGCGGAGCCCACGGCCCCGCACGCATCCGACATCGAGTATGTCTTCCGCACGCTCCCGTCGAGGAACCTCCCCTGGCGGCCGGAGGACCGCGACGTGTCGGAACTCTTGGCCTCCTACTGGACCAACTTCGCCAAGACGGGCGATCCGAACGGCCTTGGCCTGCCGCCGTGGCCGGCATACGGCGGCGGCGACGGGTACCAGGTGATGCACATCGGGCCCGGTCCCGGCGCCGCCCCGGACAGGCTCCGCGGCCGGCACGAGTTCCTCGACAGCCTCAATCCCGCGCCGTAGCCGCGGCCGGCGCCCGGACGGATAAGTTTGCGTGGCCGGCCGGGATCCCTTTACGCATCCCTTCCAGGGAACACTCGGACCCGCCGTGTCGGACATTGGAAAATTCCTCGTCGCCCTCGGCCTCGCGATCGCCGCCGCCGGCGCCGTCGTCTGGTCGGGATTCGGCCGGTCCTGGCTCGGGCGGCTGCCGGGCGACATCCACGTCCGGCGGGGAAGCACCGAGATCTACTTCCCGGTCGCCACCTGCGTCCTCGTGAGCGTGGCCCTGACGCTCCTCCTTTGGCTGTTCCGCACCCGCCGCTAGGCTTTCCCCCGGGGGAGGGGCCTCACCTGGCCGGCCCGTGGCTGAAGCGCTTCCGGAAGGCCCCGATCAGCTCGTCGACCCTCCTGATCTGCGGCTCGCCGCCCTCGATCCGCGCGACCTCCCTGGCATGGGCCAGCTCGTTGAGCATCTCCCCTCCCCGGTCCAGGTCGGCCAGCCGGTGGGCGAGGTCCACGTGCTCGGCGGCGTCGAAGGGGCCGCTGGCCGCCATGGCCCGAAGGCTCTCGACCACCTTGGCCGGGTCGTCCTCCGCGGTGTAGATCTGCACGAGGCGCTTGTTGTTGGCGTAGTCGCCCGGCTGGTGCGCGCGCGCCTCGCGGCTGAGCGCGTCGGCCGCCCCCTTCCGGTCATGGCCCTCGAAGAGGCGGACCAGCAGCTCCAGCGCGCCCGTCGCGGGCCGGCCGTCGGGGTCCTCGCGCCAGATCCTGCGCGCCTCGCGCTCGGCGTCGGCCGGCTCGCCGGCCCGGACGAGCAGTTCCGCGTATTCCAGCCGCAGGTAGCGGTTCGCAGGCGCCTTCTCCAGCTCGCGGGCGAAGAACCGCCTGCCCCTGTCGAACTGCCCGGTGGCGGCCCACAGGTCGACCAGCGCCCCGACGGCGCCGTGGTAGTCCCCCTGCGATTCCAGGGATTCCCGGAGCAGCGCCTCCGCCTCGTCGAACCTCGTCATGCGGGAAAGGACCTGCGCCCTGCGCATGGACAGCTCGGCGGACGGGGGCTGGAGCACCCCGGCCTGCTCGAGCAGCAGCAGCGCGCGCTCCTGGTTGCCCGCGTCGGATTCCATGGCCCCGAGGCGCATGGCGAGCGACGCGCTGTCCGGATTCAGCATGAGCGCCCGTTCCACCGCGTTGCGGTATGCGGGGCCCGCATCCGGCATCCGCAGCAGGGCGCCCGCGCGCTCGACCTCCGCCTTGAGCCTGGCCTGGTCCTCGCCGAACGTGGACTGGTTCGTGAACGGGGGCCTCTGCGTCATCCGGACCTCCGTCTGGAGCATCGCCAGCTGCGCGTCGGCGGTGTAGCCGACCTCGGCGGCGCACCCGTCGGAGTCGAGCCCGGCCCCGGGGCCCGCGTCCGGGCCGGCAAGCCCCTGGGCGCATGCGTCGGCCAGCAGCCGGGCCATCTGGAGATTCCCCGCCCAGTCGAAATGGACGTGGTCGAGCAGGATCTCGTGCCCGGCCGTGGGGGGGCGGGATTCGGGGTCGGAGCCCATCGCCTTCGCCGCGTCCACGAGGAGCACGGAGCTCCCGGCTCCCTGCGCGACCTGCCGGATGATCTCGTTCAGGCGCGCGTCGGGGCGCAGGCGCAGCGCGTCCCAATGCAGGGCGTCCAGGTAGCGCTTGCGGGCGATGTCGGGCTTGCCGAGCGACTCCGCGAGCCTGCCCAGCCGGAAGTGGGTCTCGGCAAACTCAGGATCGATCCGGAGCGCCTCGCCGTACCCGTAGAGCGCTCCCTGCACGTCGCCGAGGTCCCAGGCGATCGTCCCCGACTCAAACGCCTGCTTCCAGTATTTCTCGTCCACCGGGGACAATCCCTCCCGGTGCGCCGAGATGAACGGGGCGCAGTCCTTCAGGTTGGCGACCACGGTGGAGAGGACCGTCCTCGCCCCGGCGCGGCCGGCGAACCCGACGATGTCCCGCAGGTTGGCGGAGAAATTGCCGTAAACGGCATCCAGCCTGGGGTCGTCGCTCCGCACCGGCTCCTCCGAGAATGTCTCCAGGCCCCTCCAGTCCCGGGCCCCAAGCCCGGACCGGGCCAGCCGGCCGAGCAGCTTCGTCAGCAGCTGTCCCGTGCAGGTGCTTCGAACCCAGACGCCGGCCCGGATGAACCAGAGGGGCTTGTTCGCCGACACGTAGGCGCAGCCGGGGCCGTAGGGCCCGGCCACCTCGTTGTCCCCCATGTAGATCACGAGCAGGTCCGGCTGGAACGCCCCGGCGTCCCGTGCAATCCGGTAGGCCACATGGGAATCGATCGCCGTGATGCCCAGGTTGAAGACCTCGACGGCCCTCCCGGGAAAGCGCGCCCCGAGCTGGGCCCTCAGCTGGGCGGCAAACCCGAAGTCGGGATCGGGCGTCCCCTGCGCGGCCGACTCGCCCAGGACAAACACCCGGACCGTTCCCGGTTCCTTGTGCATCCGGATGCGAAAATTGACGGGATGGATCCCAAACGAGGCGGGGATGAACGGGGCGGTGAAGTCTGGGTTCGTGCGGTAGAACCCCGGCTTCGCGTCCGGGATGAAGAACCCGGTCGGCTTCCCCAGGCCGGCCAGGCGGAGCGCGACCTCGACCGCGCAGGCAAGGAACACCGGAGCCGCGACAAAGACCAGGAGCCGCAGGAGGATCCGCCGGGCGGCCCGCGTCCGGACGGGCTCGGGCTCCCCGTCAGCGCTGTGGGGCGTGGCCATCGATGGAGCCGGCCGCGCGGGATTCGCCGGGAGACGCGGCAGCCGCCGCGGTTGGCTCGCCAAGGGGCAGGGGGGTTGAAGGCAGCGCGGGGTTGTCGTTCAAATCCATGTAAAAGCTCGCTGCAAACGTATCTTCGGCAATTGGCAAATAGAAGGCTTTTCGGCCCTGCGGGGATGGTCCGCCGACCAGAAGATCGTTTTCAACAACGCCTTTTTGAGTTTCGGATGACTGAGGCGGCCGAGGCCTCCCATCCGAAGTTTCACGAAGCGGTTTGACCACTATCCGTTCAGCCGCCCGAGGGGCACCTGCCCAAGGAAGTGGCCGTCCCGACCCTCCACGTCCGCTCCGGGGGGCACCATCAATCTGGCCTGTCTCGATTTCGCGCCAAGAAAGTGCCACCCGCCGTGCAGGCGGTGCGCGGCGGCATTCCACCCAGAATCGCCCGCGTTGCGGCCAAGTGAGCCGAAGGGGCCCCTAGGTTCCCCTCGATTCCAATCCGTGGCGGCCCCGCGCGTACCGGGCAATAACCACATAAAAGTGCGCATTTGCGTGCACTATCATTTTATGAAACTGGGTTCTGTGCGTCTCCTGTTTCGGGGCATCGCCGTATCACAATCTCATGGAATCATATAAGATATTTATGAATAATATATTAAATTACATTTCAGTTTTGATAATTGACCGATATCGGGATTGGAATCGGCGCCAGGCCCGCCGAATTGCAGGCCACAAACGGGAGGGAAAACCAACGATTACAAGCCAAGTGTTAGATAAAAATTGCACAAAAATGTTGACAGCCAAATTAAGCCGCCTCTAGACCTCGACGCGCACAGGGAAGAGCCTCGCTCGATCCCTATGAAACCCGATTACCCCAAGGCACCCCGGACACTCTGGACGATCCGTTCCATTCCGCGGCGGACGCACGCGAGCAGCTAGGGGGCGTGCCTGCCGTGGAGAAGCAACAACCTAGAACCACCAAGCGTTTCGACCAACACCCCAACCTCAGATGAAAATGACCCCCGCCCAGCCCACGACCACGCTGCGCATCCTCCCGGGCCTCGCCGCCCTCGCCGCCGCAGCCTACCTATCCCTCCCGGCGATCGCGTCCGCCCAGGCGAGCTCGAGTTCCACGACGCCGAGCACCGGAAGCACGGTGTCGCCAGCGCCCGAGGTGGTGCTCGATCCATTCACGGTGTCAACGTCGCAGGACAAGGGTTATGCCGCGACAAACGAGATATCGGGATCGCGCGTGGACACCCCGATCAAGGACATCCCGATCTCGATCGATGTCATCACCTCCCAGTTCATCTCGGACATCGGGGCCACCGATTTGCGAAGCGCCCTTGCCTACCAGGCGGGCGTCATGACCAGGACCCAGAACGACCTTGAGAACACCGCGGGCAGCATTTCGGGCCAGACCTACGGGCCGGGCGGCGTGAACAATCCCCAGGGTGTCACGTCAAACCCGGACCAGTCGCAGTACAAGATCCGCGGGTTCATCGCGACCAACACGCTGCGCGATGGTTTCCTGCGCCTGAGCGGGGTCGACGCGGTCAACATCGACCGCATCGAGGTGGTCTTCGGGCCGAATGCCCTCCTTTACGGCACGGGCAATTTCGGCGGCGTGGTCGATTACCTCCCGATGCGGCCGATGGACGCACAGTCGGGATATGCCCAGGTCTCGTACGGAAGCTACAATTTTGAACGGGCGACCCTGGCCGTCACCGGACCGATCAGCGCCGCGAACCACATCGACTACAGTTTGGCTGCGTCCTACCAGGACACGGGCGCGGCGGTAGGCTACTACAATGAGCAGCACTATTTCATTGCGCCGCAGCTGTCGTGGAGGCCCACGCCCACGACCCTCCTTGTGGCCGATGTTGAATACAGCAAGCAGTGGATCAACGGAAACGGCTTCCAGGCGTTTCGCGGCGTCTCATCCACCAGCGCGGCGCTTCCCACAAACAACGACCAATTTGAGGCGGTGGGCTTTTATTACCCGCCCGGCAGCGATCCGAACTCATACAATGTCACCGGTCCGGACACCTTCGTCGACACGCAGGAAAAGAACATCGAGCTCAAGGGCACGCAACAAATCCTCAAGGAGACAAGCTTCCTGCCGAGCGTGGATTTTCTCGTCGGCTACAATCGCTCGTCCGTCAACCAGCAGCAGCGGCAGATAAACGGGGAGATTGAGGTCGACACGGACCCCACCAACAACGGATTCGCGCTTGGGCAGACGATCACCACGAGCGAAGGCGAAAACTCAGTCGGAGGGGAGGGCTCGAACAACGGGAACCTGACGTTTGGAACGACCCCCCACTCAGTCATTGCGTATACCTGGAACCTGGCCGACACCGCGAGCATCCGCGACCAAGAGAGGGTCGAGATCGTCGTGAGGAAGACCCTGTTTGACGGGAAGTGGTACCAGTGGAACAGCCAGGCACTCGCCGGGTATTCCGACCTTTTTCAGCAGACCTATAATCTTCAGGGGGCGACGGCCAATGGGACCAACTACTGGAGCCCCAACAGCCTCGGCCCCATCAGATATGGAATGCAGGGCGACGGCTCGCCCGATCTGCCCGAGACCTTCAACGTCAACACCGAGGTCAAGAACTGGGACAGCGCCTATTACCTGAATTATTACGCCAAGCTGTTCAAGGAACGCCTGATCCTGATGTCGGGGGTCCGCAAGGACACGAACGTCTCCTGGGACAACAACCTGACCCTCACAACGGGGGGCGTCGAGTCCCCCAGCCTCTCCAACAAGACCTACCAGAACGGCGGCATGCTCGAGGTCACCAAGTTCCTGTCGCTGTATGCCCTGAAGGCCGAGGGCGTCGAGCCGAACTTTGGCGGACTCAAGAACGCTGGAACCGGGGTCCCCGTGAGCTCGAACACCGGAAAGAGCAACGAATACGGCATCAAGTTCGACGCCTTCAACGGGAAGCTCACCGGGACAATCAGCAGATACACGATCACTAAGGTGTCGTGGGAGTCCGAGCCCTGGTTTGCGCCCGCTCCCCTGGGGCACGTCCGCTTCAATCCGGGCAAGCCGATCATATACAACCTGTCCGACGGCACATCCGGCCAGGGCATGCTGCCCAATGGCGCGATGGTCGGCGGAACGACGTGGGCCGGCAACGGCTGGGGCGGGGGCGGCCCCGCCAGCGGCAACGGGCTCGCGGGCGGCAACAACACCTCCGCTTCCATATCCGCGTTCAACGCCGCGGTGTCCGCCGGATCGATCTACGTCGCCAACACGAACAACGCGTCGGCGAACTACGCGGGGGCTTCGAACGCGGCGGGCCCCAACATTCCCCAGGTCTATGTCAACGCAAGCACGCCGACCGGCGCCGCCTATCTGAACGCCGTGTTTGCCTCGACCGCCGGCTTCAGCAACGGCGGCTGGCCAGGCTGGATGTATTACGGCGCCGGAGGCCCGGGCGACACGTGGGACCTGAACCTCAACAATGCATCCCTGGACGCGACCGGCTTCCTCAATACGGGGGCAGGCGCGGCCGATCAGGTTGTCGACCAGTCAAAGGGCTACGAAGGCCAGCTCCTTTACACCCCGAACGACAGATTCCAGATCGTGCTGACCGCGAGCGTCAATGCGACGGTCAACCGCATAAACAATGGAACGTGGCCGAAATACCCGGACCCGCAGGACATGTGGGCGCCCTGGTTCTTCGACAACTTCGGCCTCAACGGCGTGCCAGTGAACAAAGTCTACTCGAACCCGCAGGACACCTCGACCCACGTCACCACCGTCGCCCCCGGTGACGACACTCCGAAATATGCCTTCAGCTTGTTCGAGAACTACAAGTTCGGCGACCGACTAAAGGGTCTGACCGTGGGCCTCGGCGAATCCTGGCATTCCCAGGAGCAGTACTTCTCCGGCATCACTCACGGTTCCGGGCAGGTCGAGACGAATGCCGCGGGCTATATCATCGTCGCCTACGGGCCATCCATGTTCAACCTGGATGCATTCGCGAAGTATGAGTGGAAGTCATGGGGTCGCAATCAGCTTATCCAGCTGAATGTCTATAATGTGCTGGATGACAAGGAGCTAAACGGCTTCGTCCGGACGAACCCGATCACGGCCAAGCTGAGCTACGAGGTTAGGCTCTAACTCGCGCCCGCCAGTCCGGGCCTTAATTCAGCGCACACGGCGGCCCGCCGTGTGCGCCTTTTTCTGGGCGCATCCGCCAGGGAGGGCCCGATGCCCGCATGCAGGGATTGGAGGCCTTTCGCCTCCCATTCAGGCGGTCGGCGTCACCGGACCTGTCCGTCGCTGAAGCGCTTCCGATAGAGCTCGATCCGGGCCTTGATCGCCTGAATCTGCGGCTCGTCGCCTTCAATCTGCGCGACCTCCCTGGCCTGGGCCAGTTCGTCCAGCATTTCCCTCCCCCGGTTCAAATCAGCCAATCGATGGGCGAGGTCGAGGTGCTGCGCGGCATCGAACGGGCCGCTGGCCGCCAGGGCCTGCAGGCTCTCGACCACCTTGGCCGGGTCGTCCCTCCGGGTGTAGATCTCCACGAGGCGCTGATTGTTGAAGTAGTCGTAGGACTGATGGGCGCGCGCCTCCAGTGTGAGCGTTTCGGCCGCTGCCGTCCTCCGCTGGCCTTCGAACAGGCGGACCAACAGCTCCAGCGCGGCCGCGGCGGTCCGGCTGCCGGGGTCCTCGTCCCAGATCCTTCGCGCCTCGCGCTCGGCGTCGCTCCAATCGCCGCCAAGGACAAGCAGGTTTGCGTATTCCAACCGCAGATAGCGGTTCGCAGGCGCCCGTGCCAGCTCCCGGGCGAAGAACCGCTTCCCCCTGTCGAACTGCTTGGTCGCGGCCCAGAGTTCGACCAGCTCGCCGGCGGCGGAAAAATAGTCCTCGTCCAATTTCAAGGATCCCATCAGGAGCGCCTCCGCCTCGTCGAACCTGCCCATGCGGACAAGGATCTGGGCCTTGCGCCAGGACGTCTCCGCAGACGGGGGCTGAAGCGCCCCGGCCTGCTCAAACAGCGACAGCGCGCGTTCCAGGTTGCCCGCATCGGCTTCCATGGACCCCAGGCGCATGGCGAGCGTGGCGCTGTCCGGATTGAGCTGGAGCGCCCGCCCCACCGCGTCGAGATCCGCGGATCTTGCATCCGGCATCCTCAGCAGCGCGTTCGCGCGCTCAACCTCCTTCTTCAGACTCGCCTGGTCCTCGCTGAACGTGGATTGGTTTGTGAACGGCGGCCTGAGCGTCAGCTTGACGACCACCTGGAGCATCTTCAGTCCGGCGTCGGGGGTGTAGCCGAGCGCGGCGGCGCATTGATCGCCGTCCAGCCATCCGGTGGCGGGCGCGTCCGGGCCGGAAAGAGCCCGGGCGCATCCGTCGGCCAGCAGCCGGGCGATCTGGAAATTCCCCGCCCAGTTGAAATGAACGTGGTCGAACAGGATCTCGCGCCCCGCCAGAGGCGCAGGGGATTCGGGGTCGGCACCCATCGCCCTCGCCGCATCCACCATGAGGACGGAGCCGCCGGCCCCCTGGGCGACCCGGCGGATGATCTCGTTCACGCGCGCGTCCGGGCGGAATCGCAGCGCGTCCCAATGAAGGGCGTCGAGATAGTATCTGTGGGCGAGCGCGGCTTCGCCGAGCGACTCCGCAAGCCTGCCAAGCCGGAAATGGGTCTCCGCAAACTCGGGATCGATCCGGAGAGCTTCGCCGTACGCGCAGGCGGCGCTCGGCGCGTCGCCGAGGTCCCAGGCGATCGCCCCGCCGTCAGATGCCTCCCTCCAGGATTTTGCCTGCGCAGCCGACAATCCCTCCTTGTGCAGCGAAATGAACGGGGCGCTGTCCTTCAGGTTGGCGACGACGGTCGACAGGACCGTCTTGATCCCGGCGCGGCGGGCGATTTCCACGATGTCCTGCAGGTTGGTGGAGAAATTGCGGTAGACGACCTCCAGCCTGGGATCGCCACCCCGGACCGCATCCTCCGAAAAGGTCTCCATGCCCTTCCAGTCCTGGGCCATCGACCCGGGCCGGGCCAACCTGCCCAGCAGCTGCGCAAACAGCTGGCCCGTGCGGGTGCCGCGAACCCAGACGCTGGCCCTGATGAACCAGAGGGGCGGGTTCGCTGACAGGTAGGCGCAGCCGGGGCCATAGGGCCCGACCACCTCGTTGTTTCCCATATAGACCACGAGCAGGTCCGGCTCAAATGCCCCGACCTGCCGGACGATCCTGTAGACCACGTGGGAGTTTATCGCGGTGATTCCCAGGTTGAGGACCTCGAGGGCCTTTCCGGGGAAACGCGCCTTAAGCTGGGCCGCCAGCTGGGCTGCGAATCCAAAATCGGGCTCGGGCATCCCCTGCGCAGCCGACTCGCCCAGCACGAAAATGCGGACGGTGTTCGGCGCCTTGTGCGTCCGAATGCGAAAATTGAGCGGCTGGATCCCGAACGAGGCGGGGATGAACGGGGCGCAGAAGTTAGGATTCGTGCGGTGGAACCCCGGCTTCTCGTCCGGTATGAAGAACTCCGTCGGCTTCCCTGCTCCGACCACGCGGAGCGCGCCCTCCAGCGCGCAGAAGAACAACGCCGGCGCAGCGACGGCGAGCAGCAGTCGCGGGATCAGCGGCGACGTCCGCCGCGGGAGAACCCGCCCGGATGCTCCGTCAGGGTTGGTGAAGATGGCCATCGATCGAGGCCGACACTGAACAGGATCCCCCTAGGACCGCCGCGGTTGCTATGGCTGGCTTGTCCAACGTGGAAAGGGGTTTGAGGTAGCGTGCGGGGGTCGTCCAAATCTGTGTAAAGGCTCGCAGCAAACGTATCTTAGGCAATTGGAAATTGAGGGGTTTTCGGCCTTGTAGAGCGGGTGCGCCGGCCCGAGAATTGTCCCGAAGATGTTCCAAGCGATCAGGCAGCTTGCGACCGGAGTGTCCTCGGACGCCCGCCCAGTACAGCCGGTCGTTGCGCGGTGTGCACCGTTGTGCGGAGTGCGCGCGCGGCTCGGGTGACAGCTCGCCCCACGCGCCCCTTCGCGCCCGGGCGAATCCTCCTACGGACCGTCGCCATGCACGCGGCGCTCCTCGGGCTGTTGCCGAACCTCATCGGGGGCGGCGACCCGCCCGCAGGCGGCGCCCACAAGGGACCGGCCGACGCCCCGCCTTCCTGGTGGCGCGAGCTGCGGGTCCGCGACCTGCGCGGGGCGCCGCTCAGTCCGGAGGGCCGCTGGTTCGTGGTCGTCTTCCTGAGTCAGGATTGTCCCGTGTCGAATGCCTCCATCCCGGTGCTCAACAGTCTTGCCGCGGAGTTTTCGCCGCGGGGCTTTGCCTTCGTCGGGGCCTACGTGGACCCGACCGCGGACTTGGAGGCCCTCCGGAGCCATGTGGCGGACTACGCGATAGGGTTTCCCACCGCCGACGACAGGGAGCACCGGCTGGTGCGGGCCGCCGGTGCCACGTACACGCCCGAGGTCGCCGTGTTCTCCGCCGCCGGAGCCAGGCTGTACGGAGGACGCATCGACGACCGCGTGGGCGCCTTCGGCGCGGCGCGGCCGGCCGCGGCCCATCAAGAGCTGCGCCAGGTGCTCGCGGCCCTCGCATCCGGGTCGCCGGGTCCATTCAAGGGGAATCTGGGCTTCGGGTGCGCCATTCCCGAGGCGGTCAAGCGATGAGCCGCAGGATGACGCTGCTGGCCGCCAGCGCCCTTGCCGCCGCGGGATCCCTAACCGGAGGGCAAGCCGTCCCTGAGGCCGGCGACCCGTCGCCGACGTGGGCCCGGGACGTCGCGCCGATCCTCATGAGCCACTGCGTGGAGTGCCATCGGCCGAGCGAGGTGGCGCCGTTCTCCCTCCTCGCCTACAAGGATGCCGCGAAGCGGGCGCGCTTCATCGCGAAGACGGTCACGGCGCGGATCATGCCGCCATGGACGCCCGACGGGCCGAGGGACGCGTTTGTCGACGAGCGCCGCCTCTCCGGAGAAGAGATCGCCACGATCGGGCGCTGGGCCGAGACGGGGGCGCCCGCCGGGGACCTTTCCGCGGCGCCCGGGCCCCCTGCTGAGCGCGGCGGCCGCTGGCGCCTGGGGCCGCCCGATCTCGTAGTGCGGATGCGCCGTCCCTTCGCGATCCCGGCCGGCCCCGACGACACCTACCAGGTCTTCCCGATCCCGTTCTCCCTAGCCGCTGTGCCGGCCTCCGTGCTGGCCGGCGCGCGCATCCCCGGCTCCGACGCGCTGGCCGTGGCGGCGGTGGAGGTCCGCCCGGAGAACCAGCGCGCCCTGCACCACGCCGACGTCTTCGTCGACACGACGGGCGAAGCGCGAAAGCGCGAGGCGGCCGAGGGCGGCAACGGCTATGCGAGCTTCGGAACGCCGGGCTTCGTTCCGGCTGCGTACCTGGGCGGGCGCGTGCCCGGCACCACCCCCCGCTTCCTGCCGGGTGGAATCGCCGTCGGCGTCATGCCGATGTCCGGGGACATCGCGGTGCAGATCCACTACCACGCGACCGGCAAGGCCGAGTCCGACCAGACCGAGGTCGGAGTCTACCTCATGCGCGAACCCACGAGGCGGATGATGGACGCGCTCTTCCTGCGCAGCTTCAAGCTCGACATCCCCGCCGGAGCCCCGGCGTACGCCGTCGAGGATTCAATCGAGGTCCCCGCGGACTGCATCCTCATGTCGGTCTTCCCTCATATGCATCTGCTTGGCCACGAGGTGCATGCCATCGCCCAAATGCCGGACGGCTCGGTCCGGACCCTTATCGACATCAGCCGGTGGAGCTTCCGGTGGCAGGACCATTACTTCTACCGCGAGCCGTTCCTCCTCACTAAGGGGACCCGGGTCCGGTGCCGCTGGGTTTTCGACAACAGTGCGGCCAATCCCTCCAATCCGTATTCGCCGCCGCGAGAGATCGTGTTCGGGCCAAACGCCACCGACGAGATGTGCGGGCTGCTTCTCGGGGTGATCCCGATGAACCTCGGCGACGAATCGCTCCTGCGCGAGGCCCGGATCAGGAAGATGAAGGAGACCATCGCGGAGCTCACCCCCGAGGAGCGCGCCCGCTTCCGCTGGGACGACGCGTTCGAGGAAGCAGCAGGCTTGAACTGAGAGGACGCGCTACGCGGGAACGGCCTTGCGCCTGGCGAGATCCGCCTCGATCTCCTTCATCTTCAGATCGGTGATCGGATAGAAGAGGATGGCGAAGGTCCCGATCAGAGCAAGGGCCGCGGGAATGACGCTGAACATCAACCGGATCCCGAGACTCGAAGCGGCGGTCTGATCCACGTTGGCCACGAATCCGTAGTATGCCAGAAGCCAGCCGAGGGCGCCCGTCCCCATGGCCAGCCCGACCTTCTGCGAAAACACGAGGGCCGAGAAGACGAGTCCCGTCGTCCGGCGCCCGAACCTCCATTCGCCATAGTCGGCCGTGTCCGCGTACATCGACCAGAGCATCGCCGGCGTCGGGCCCACGATGAAATTCGCCACGACGTTGAGGGTGATCAGGGCGGCGTAGGATCTCGGGTCGACGAGATAGAACGACGCGATCATGAGCGCGTTCAGGATGGAGAGCGCGATCATGAGCGTGCGGCGGTCGCCCAGCTTGAGGAAAAGCTTCGTGGAGGCCGCGCCGGCTATGAACGCGACGAAGCCGCTCGTCGCATAGAGCGTGAACCGCGCCTCGTCCCGGACGACATACTTGAAATAATAGATGATCGAGCCGTTGCGCACGGCCGCGTTGACGAGGGTGAACAGCCCGGAGAAGAACAGCGCCACCCACGGCCTGTTCCTGAGCATGTTGAGGAGGTCCTCGCCGAAGGAACCCCTCTGGTCGGCCAGCGGGGCCACCCGCTCGCGGGTCTTCGCAAAGGTGAGGAAGAACAGGGCGACCGACAGCACGGAGAAGATCAGCATCGTGTACCGGATGCCCTCGGCCTCGTTGCCCCTTCCCAACAGATTCTTCAGCGGGACCACGAGGCGGGCTATGAGGAAGGCCCCCGCAAACGCGCAGACGAAGCGGTATGTCGAGAGCGAGGTCCGCTGCTCCGAGGACGGGGACATGACACCCATGAGCGCGGAATACGGTATGTTGATAGCGGCGTACGCGACCCACATGATGCCATAGGTCACGTAGGCGTAGACGAGCTTCCCGTGTTGGGTGAGGCCGGGGTTCAGGAACATCGCGTACCCGGCGACGCCGTAGGGGATGGCGCCCCACAGGATATAGGGCCGGAACTTGCCCCACCGGGTGTTTGTGCGGTCTGCGAGCACCCCCACGGCCGGGTCGATCACCGCGTCGAAGACCCGCAGGGCGAGCATCATCGTCCCGACCGCGGCGGGCGCCAGGCCGAAGATGTCCGTGTAATAGAAGACGAGGAAGAGATTGAAGAACTGGAAGTAGAAATTCGAGGCCGTGTCGCCCAGTCCATAGGCGAGTTTCTCCTGGAAACTCAGGCGTTCAGGCAAGCTCATGGGAAACCGGTCTACGCCCGGGATCAGGGCCGCCAAGCGGCTTGGGGCCGCACCTCTTGTGGCGGGAGAAGGAGATCATGAGAGAGACGCGGGAAAGGAGTCCGCGCCGGCCCCGGCGTTGAATCAAGCGTGGGGCGGCTCCCATATGTCAATCTTCATGTGCATCATTTTGTGCATAAGCTCCATCGACGAAAGGCCGCTGCCCGGGGCCCCCTAGCCACCGGCGACGGGTCTTCGACAGGGCCGGCGATGGCCTTCGTTTTTGTGCATAGCGATTTTACTACTTGAAAACCGCACCGTCCTTCGCACAATTTTCAGTGCAGGCCGGGATTCACCAACCACGAATCCGCCTCCAGACTCGGCCTGGGAGCGACATCCACCGCCAGCCAGCCCCACAACCCATCAGCTCCACAGTAAACCAGCAACTGATCGCCGAGAGGCTCAAGCTGTCCCGCACGACCGTCTCGCGCAGCCTCGCAAACCACCCCGCGATCAGCGCCGACACCCGCGCAAAGGTGCAGAGCCTAGCGGCGAAGATGGGCTATCGCGGCAACCCGACCCGCACCCTCCGGAGGTCGCGCCAGAGCAAGCCGCTGACGATGGGCGTCCTGATCGGGGTGCCCGCGGAAAACGTGGCAATGGCCACGTTCCCGTTCATCCTGCAGGGGATCCGCGATCGCGCGGGCATGGAGCACGTGTCGATCGACGTCTGCTTCGAGAACCCCGCCTCGTTTGACCCCGCGGTCCGCCCCCAGAGCATCTTCCGCAGCATCCGCGCGGGCGACTGGCGCGGCACCGTGCTCATATACCCCTTCCCCGAGCAGACCGTGGCGATGATCGCGCGGAAGATCTCCGCCGTCGCGGTCCTCGAGTCCTACAGCACACCCGGTATCGACACGATTGATACGGACGACTCGGTCGGCATCCTGGCCCTCGTAAGCCGGCTCAGGCATGCCGGCCACGCCCGCATAGGCTTCCTCACCTGGGAATACCCCGTCGTGGGGCACTGGGCGACGCGCCGGTTCGGCGCCTATGTCGAGGCCATGTTTTCGCTGGGCCTGCAGTTCCACCCGGACTGGACGATCAACGTCCACAAGGCCGGTCCGCACATCAAGGAGGACGGCATCACCGACCAGGTCCTGCAGAGGATCCGCGACGACCGGGTGACCGCGTGGGTGTGCGCGGCCGACCACCAGGCCTACCGGCTCATGGAGGAGCTCAAGGCGCGCGGCGTGCGCGTTCCCGAGGACTGCTCGGTGACCGGATTCGACGGCCTCGAGCCTCCGCAGTCCCTGCGCCGCCTCGCGTCGATCCGCGTCCCGCACGAGGACATCGGCTCCTCGGCGGTTGCCCGGCTGCTCAACCGGATCGTGCTCCCGAACTCGCCGCGCCGCAAAATCCTGGTCGAAGGGCTGCCGGTCGAGGGCGAGACGATCGCCCCCCCTCCGAGGCGGTAACCCTACGCGCCGCTGGTCCGGACAGACGGCGACGCAGGCCCGATGCACCGTGGAGGCGCTTCCATGAAGATCAATATGAGATACCGCGCGCTTGCCCTCGCCCTGGCCGTCCTCGCGGGCGCGCCCCCCCGCGCCCACGCCGCCACGCCGGTCCTCGTCTGGAGCGATGAATTCAACCAGGCGGCGGGCACGCAGCCGGATCCCGCAAAATGGGCCTACGACCTCGGCGCCGGCAATCCGGCGGGATGGGGCAACAACGAGCTGGAATCCTACACAAGCTCGGCAAGCAATGCGCAGATCGTCGCCGACCCCAATGCCACCGATGGGAAGGCGCTCGCGATCACCGCCCTCAAGAGCAGCGGGGCCTACACGTCCGCCCGGATCTACACCAACAGCTCATTCACAGCCTGCCGGCTGGAGGCGCGGGCGCGCATGCCGGCCGGCGCGGGCGTCTGGCCGGCGTTCTGGGCGCTCGGCAGCAACATCAATACCGTCGGCTGGCCAGCCTGCGGCGAAATCGATGTCATGGAATGGGGCGGAAGCAGCCTGACGCCCGGCGACGTCCAGGGTTCGCTGCACGCACCCAATTACAATCCGACCACGGTCTATCCCTTGGCGAACAACGCGAGATTCAACGACGCCTACCACGTGTTCGCCGCCGACTGCTATCCCAATGAGATCGTGTTTTCGGTGGACGGGACGGTCTACGAGGACCTGAAGGAAAGCGCCCAGCCCGCCGGGGCAACATGGCCGTTCGACGCGCCATTCTTCATCCTCCTCAATCTGGCCGTGGGCGGCAACTATCCCGCGTCGCCCGCCGGCACCGCGTTTCCCCAGACCTACCTGGTAGACTATGTTCGGGTATACTCCCTGCCGTCGGCGCCCCCGCCCAACCTCGTCTGGGCCCCGGCCCCTCCCGCGAACATCGTGGCCTATTCGCCGGCCGCGTCCCAGATCAGCGTGTCGTGGCAGGCCCCCTCGGGCACCTTTGGGGCAGCGCTCACCGGCTACACGCTGCAGCGCGCAAACGACCCGGCATTCGCCCAGAACGCCATCATCTGGAACCTCGGCACCGCCGCCTCGTACCTGGACGCCGCGGTTCAACCCGGGAGCACCTACTATTACCGGGTCTCCGCCGTCAGCACGGACGGCACCTCGGACCCGTCCGGCACCGCGCAATCGGCGGCCCTCGCGTCGTCGGGGGCTTCAAAGCTGACCGACATTGCAACCCGGGGATTTGTCGGAACCGGCGCCAATTCCCTTATCGCCGGGTTCGTGGTCGGCGGCCCAGGCGCAAAAACGGTGCTCATTCGCGCCTCGGGGCCCGCCCTCGCGGGCAGTCCCTTCAATGTCCCGGGCACGCTTCCCGATCCACAGCTGCAGCTCTACAGCGGAAGCGCCGTCCTTGCGACCAACGCGGGATGGCAGGGCAGCGCCGTGATCGCCGACGCAGCCTCCGAAGTGGGTGCATTCACCTGGTCCAATCCCATGAGCAACGACGCGGCACTGCTCACGACGCTGCCTCCGGGGCCGTACACGGCGATCGTTTCCGGGACGAGCGGGGACACGGGCGTGGCGCTCCTGGAAGTGTACGACGTGCAGTAGGCGGGCCCGAGCCGGGACAACCTCGGGCAGCCGATTCTCCCTCCAGGGGATACGAGGGAGATGGGCGAAGGACCAGCTTGTGCCCTCCACGTGCGGGACCTCACGCAGCCAAAGAACGGAAAATGTTAACATTAATTCGCACCAAAAAATGCACCTAAATATCCTCCATCAATAGTGTCTTAAAATGTTTGTAATAATTATGTTATATAGGCATATACCGATTATCGTGAACCGCCATAACTCTAATAATTTAAACATTTAGTGCATACTTTATTCTTGCAACTCTTGGAACCGGCTCCACACAATTTTGGGACTGCCCGCTGCGGCCCCGAGCAGCGCCCAGCCTTCCCCCGAAATCCATGCTTTCCATGCCCGCATTGCCTGCAGGCCCAAGGGATCCCTCCCCTGCCCGGCGGAAAACCCCCGCGGAGGCCCGGCTTGTCCCCGGCACGATTGCCGCGCTGAGCCAACCCTGAGCGCAGACCCCATTTCAATCTTACGGGCTGCACCAGCAGCCAGCGCAACCCATGCGATTGACCACCTCATCCTTCCACTTCCCCCGGAATTTTGTCTGGGGCGTCTCCGCCGCCGCGCCCCAGATCGAGGGCGCCGCCTTCGCCGACGGCAAGGGTGAGTCCATCTGGGACCGTTTCGCGCGCCGCCCCGGCGCGATCCTTAACGGCGACAAGCTCGACCCGGCCTGCGACCACTACCATCGCTACGTGCAGGACTTCGCCCTGATGCGGGAGCTCGGGATCAGGCACTACCGCCTCTCCCTCGCCTGGCCGCGCATCTTCCCGGACGGCGACGGCAGGCTCAACCAGCGCGGCCTCGACTTCTACCAGCGCCTCACGGACTCGATGCTCGAGAACGGCATCACGCCATGGGTGACCATGTTCCACTGGGACCTGCCCCAGGCCCTGGAGGACCGCGGGGGCTGGCGCTCGCGCGTCGTCCCGAAGGCTTTCGCCACCTATGCGGACACCGTTGTCCGCGCATTCGGGGACCGCGTCAAAAACTGGATCACGGTGAATGAGATCCGCTGCTTCACCGTGCAGGCCTACGGGGGCCTCGGCAAGGCGCCGGGAGTCAGGGAAAGCCGAAGAGTGGTCAACCAGACCGTCCATAACGCCCTGCTGTGCCACGGCCACGGCGTCCGCGCCGTGCGCGAGCACGGCGGCCGCGGCTCGCGCTGCGGGCTGAGCGACAACTGCGAGACGGTCATCCCCGTCGTCGAGACGCCCGCCGAGGTGGCCGCCGCCCACGAGTGGTTCGCCGAGGCAAACCAGTCCATACTCGGCCCCATCTACAGCGGGCGCTATTCGGACTCGTACCTGCGCGCGTGCGGCGCGTCCCGCCCCAGGATCGAGCGCGGTGATTTTTCCCTCATCGGCCTGCCCACGGACTTTCTCGGGCTGAACATCTACGCGGGCCTCTTCGTGCGGCGCGGCGCCGATGGCCGCCCGCAGCTTCTTTTCCCCTCCGCCAGCTACCCGCGCACGGACAGCGCGTGGCTTCATCTCGCACCGCGCGCCCTCTACTGGGCCCCGCGCCTTGTCTCCGCAGTCTTCGGCGTGAAGAATGTCTACGTCACCGAGAACGGCTGCGGCTACGACGACGACGTGGTCAAGGGCGGGGAGTGCCTCGACCTGCACCGCGTCGAATACCTGCGCAGCTACCTGAAGGAACTCCACCGCGCCATCGCGGACGGCACGCCAGTCCGCGGATACTTCGCCTGGTGCTTCCTCGACAACTTCGAGTGGACGGACGGCTACACGCGGCGCTTCGGCATCGTGCACACCAACTTCAGGACGCAGCGCCGCACGCCCAAGCTGAGCGCACACTGGTACCGCGCGGTCATGGCCGCCAACCAGATCCTGTAGTTTGCGCGGTTCAGGCAGCGCCTGCGCCTGGTCCGCCAGGCCGTTCGGGAGCAGGCCCAACCTCAATGAGTTTTGCCGCGTTAATCGGCCATTTTGTGGTTGAAAATCACCCAAATAGTGGTTGATTATCACCCATGAAGCGACGGCATATAACCCCCCGCCTGCTGGCCGCCTTGCGCGACACACCGGTCGTTTTCGTGCAGGGGCCACGGCAGGCGGGCAAGACCACGCTCGTTCAAAGCCTCAAGGACGACGGGCACGATGCGGCCTATTTCACATTCGATGACGCGGCCGTTCTCGCCGCGGCGCAAGGCGACGCCGATAGCTTTGTCGCGAACCTGCCGCAGAAGGTCGTCCTCGACGAGGTGCAGCGGGTGCCTGACGTCCTCCGCGCGATCAAGCGCAGCGTCGACACCCGCCGGCAGCCCGGGCGCTTTCTTCTTACGGGTTCGGCAAACCCACTCGTCTTGCCCAAGGCCTCCGAGTCGCTGGTTGGCCGGATGGAGGTGCTTTCGCTCTCGCCGTTTTCACAGGGTGAGATAGACGGCCAACCCGAGCATTTCGTTGACGCCTGCTTCGCGAGAAGCTTCAGCCCCGGCAACTATCGGGACTCCGGCTGGCCGGGCCTAACCGAGCGCATCGCTCGGGGCGGCTACCCCGAAATCACCACCAGACCTGCCGGCGCGCGCCGAGAAGCGTGGTTTGGGTCCTACGTCACCACGATTCTCGAGCGGGACATACGCGATATCGCCAATGTCCAAGGCCTGCGCGAAATGCCCAAGCTCCTTCGCCTGGCGGCCGCTCGCGCCAGCGGGCTCCTCAATTTCGCCGAACTCGCCCGGGACGCAGCGCTTCCGCAGACCACGCTTCAGCGCTACTGGGCTCTCTTCGAGGCCACTTTCCTGGTGCGCGGCTTGCCGGCATGGACGGCCAACCTTGGCACGCGCCTGGTCAAAAGCCCCAAGGTGATGCTCGGCGATACCGGCCTGCTCTGTTACCTGCTCGGACTGGACGCTGAATGGCTGCAAGGTGACGCGATGATGGCGGGCGCGGTGTTGGAGGCCTTTGTTGGCACCGAGCTCGCCAAACAGATCACCTGGAGCGAAACCCGCATATCGATGTTTCACTACCGAACGCACACGCAGCGCGAGGTGGATTTCGTGCTGGAAGACGCTGCGGGCCGCCTGGTCGGCATCGAGGTGAAGAAAAGCGCCTCCCCTTCGGCAGGCGATTTCAAGGGACTGCGCCATTTCAGCGAGGCTGTTGGGAAGCGATTCCTGCGCGGCATCCTGCTTTACACCGGATCCAACAGCGTCGCCTTTGGCCCGGAACTGCACGCGGTCCCGGTCAGCGCACTATGGCGCCTGCCTCAATTGTGAGCATCCATCCATCTTGTTCATTGTCCGTGCTTCACACCTGCAAGGCCCAGGGTTCAAGTCCCTCGGCGGCTATCAAGCTCGCTCTATGAACCCACGAATGCTCATCGTCGCCGCATCGGCGGCCTTCGCCGTGTGCCCGTCCCACGCCAAGGCCCAGGACGCCCCCGGGCCCCGGCGCCCCCGGATCGCCGGCCTCTCCCACGTCGCGCTCTGGGCCAGGGACCTCGATCGGTCGCGAGCATTCTACAGGGGTTACCTCGGATTCGACGAACCTTACACGCTGAACGACAAGGCCGGCGGGGTCCTAATCACGTGGATCAAGATCAACGACCGCCAGTCGATCGAGCTCTTCCGCATGGGTGACAACACGCCCAAGGACGGCGACAGCCTCTATCACATCGCCCTCGAAACCGACGACGCCCAGGGGATGCTCGATTACCTCAACTCCCGGGGGGTGAAAGGGCCAGGAGGAAAGCCGCTTCCCTCCAAGGCAAAGGCCGCACGGATAGGGAACCTCAACTACTTCACCGAGGATCCCGACGGGCACATTGTCGAGTTCACGCAGTACCTGCCGGACGGGTGGACGATGCAGAAGGCGGGCCAGTCCATGCCGCCTACGCGCATCGCCGGGCGAATGAGCCACGCCGGCATCATAGCGGGGAACCTGGAGGCCTCGCTCAGGTTCTACGAGGGAATCCTGGGTTTCACGGAAACCTGGCGGGGGAGCAGCGACGGCAAGACCCTGAGCTGGGTCAACCTCCGCGTCCCGGACGGCAGCGACTACATCGAGCTGATGCTCTACGCCACGAAGCCGGGCATCCAGCAGCTCCATGTCCTGCATCATCTCTGCCTCGAGGTTCCCGATGTCATGGCCGCCGAGGCCACGATCAGGGCCCGGGTCCTGCCCGAGGGCTGCAGGCCCATCAACCCGGCCAGGACGGGCGTGAACCGCAAGCGGCAGGTCAACTGCTACGACCCGGACGGCACCCGCGTCGAAGTGATGGAGGCGAACACCACCGACGGACGGCCCGCGCCGTCCTCGGATGCGCCTCCCCCCGTGCGCGCGGCGCCCTGAGGCGCCCACGCGGCGCAGGTCCTGTCTTCGGCTTCCCGCGAATCCCCATGGGTTAAAGAGCGCGCCCGATGGCGGGTTCCGGCCGGTGAATTGTCATTACCCAGTGAGCCCCGGGTCCGTCCATGTGCGCGCCCGGCGGACGGGGCCCGCCTCCTCACGATGCAACGCACTGGGCAAGGATTCCCGCCACGCTACCCGATCCGGGCGGCATCCTGCACGGCCGGGGCCGTCCTGCTTCTCCTCTTCCTGCGGCGCCCCGAGTCCTTCACCCACCCGCAGTTCTTCGCGGAGGACGGGGCGATATTCTTCCTCGACGCCGACCGCGACCCGTGGGGGTCGGTCCTCACCCCCTACGCCGGCTACCTGCACCTCGCCGCCCGCCTCGTCGCGGCGCTCTGCTCGTGGCTCGACCCGCTCTGGATCCCGGCCGCCTATTTCTCGGTCTGCACCGCTGCCGTCCTGGCCCTCGCGCTTGCCCTGTTCTCGCCGAGGGTGGGCCTCCCCCATCCCGCCCTCTTCGCCCTCGGGGTGGTCCTGGTGCCGCACAGCGGCGAGGTGTTCGACAACCTAACGAACCTCCAGTGGATCACCGCCCTCGGGCTGGTCGTGCTCCTGCTGGCCCGGGATCCCGAGAGGCCCGCCCAGTGGCTCACCGACTTCGCCTACGCCGCCGTCATCAGCTTAAGTGGGGTGTTCTCGATCGTCCTCGCCCCCCTCTTTGCCGCGCGGGCCGCGGTCCGCAGGAGCCCTTCCGCCGCCGGGATCGCCTGCCTGGTCGCCGCCGGCGCCGCCGTGCAGGTATATCAAATCCTCCACTACCCGCTTCCCTCGTCGGCGAACGCCACGACGCCCTACGCCGCCCTGGCCACCTTCGGGCACCGGGTCTGGCTGGGTCTCCTGTCGCCGCCGGGCCTGTCGGACGCCGCGCCCATGTGGGCGCGCGCCGCCGCCGGCTGTGCGGGCCTCGCGCTCCTCGCGGGGCTCTGCCTATGGGCCGGGCCGGGCCGCCTCGCGCGCATGCTCCTCGCGGCGTCGGTCCTCCTCCTGGTGGCGGCCGCGATCTACAGGTTCAGGGGGATGATCTCCATGCTCGCCTCCGTGCGCTCCGGCGACCGCTATTTCTTCGTGCCGAAGGTATGCGCGCTTTGGCTGCTGGCCCTCCACCTGCGCCCGGCGTCGGCCCTGCGGTGGGTATCGAGGGCCCTCCTTGCGGCGCTCCTCCTCAACACCTGCCTCGCCTTCCGGTTCGAGAGGTGGAAGGACTACGACTGGCCGTACTGGGCGGGGAGGATCGCCACCGGGGATCGCGTCGTGGTGCCCATAAACCCGGAGGGATTCACGTTCACCTACGAGAGGCCGGGGCCCTAGCGGGGCCCGGCTTTGGACGGCCCGGGGTTTCCCCCTCTTTTGCCCATTTACGCGGGCGTGCGGCCGTGCCATCGTGGGTCCTCTCTCCCGGCGCTGCCGGGCAACGTCAGTCATCCCCCCATGAACCGAAAAACGGTCCTTATGGTTGCGAACGGCGACCTCCGCCCGTCCGCCAACAAGCAATGCTGGCCCGCCCAGGCCGCGATGGAGAAGGCGCTCTCCCGCGCATTCGCCCGGCTCGGGGCCCGCCTCGTGCGCGCCCACCCCTACAAGCCGGAGGACGGGCACGGCTTCATCGGCTCGCAGAAGGAGGGGATGGACGTCTTCGCGGGAATCGACCCCAGCGCGCCGCTGGTCGTCGCCGAAAGCGTGTGGCAGTACTCGCACCACCTCCTGGCCGGCCTCATCTCGCACAAGGGCCCGATCCTCACGGTCGCCAACTGGTCCGGCAGGTGGCCCGGCCTTGTCGGCATGCTGAACCTGAACGGCTCCCTCACCAAGGCGGGCGTCCCCTACTCGACGCTCTGGAGCGAGGACTTCACCGACAAGTTCTTCGTCGACAGGCTCAGGCGCTGGCTCGCGACGGGAAGGGTCCGCCACCCCGCGGCGCACGTGCGGCCGCTCGCCAGGTGCCGGGTGCCCCGGAGGGCGGCCGTCGTGGCGCGCCGGCTGGCCCGCGACCTCAGGGCCCGCAAGGCGATCCTCGGCGTCTTCGACGAGGGCTGCATGGGCATGTACAACGCCATCATCCCGGACGAGCTCCTGTTCCCCGCTGGCGTATACAAGGAGCGGCTCTCCCAGTCCGCGCTCTACCACGCCGCCACGCGGGTGAGCGGGAGGGAGGCCCGCGCCGTTTACGGGTGGCTCCGGAGGAAGGGCGTGGCCTTCGAGCTCGGCAGGGACGAGGCCACCGAGCTGACCGAGAACCAGCTGCTGTGGCAGTGCCGCACGTACGTCGCCGCGCTGCGCATCGCGGACGCGTTCGGGTGCGATGCGATCGGCATCCAGTACCAGCAGGGCCTGAAGGACCTCCTGCCCGCCTCCGACCTGGCCGAGGGGCTCCTCAACAACTCCGACCGGCCCCCAGTCAGGAACGCCGCGGGCAGGGTGATCCGCGCGGGCGAGCCGCTGACGCACTTCAACGAGGTCGACGAATGCGCCGGCTTGGACGGGCTCCTGACCCAGCGCGTCCACCGCGCGCTCGGCCAGCCGCCCGAGAACACCCTGCACGACCTGCGCTGGGGCGACATCGACCGGAGCGGCACGACGGGCGAGTACGTCTGGGTCTTCCTGATCTCCGGCAGCGCGCCGCCGGCCCACCACATCGGCGGCTACCGGGGGACCACCTCGCTGCGCCAGCCGCCGATGTTCTTCCCGTCCGGCGGGGGCACCCTGCGCGGGATAGCCAGGCCCGGCGAGATCGTCTGGAGCCGAGTGTTCATCGAGGGCGGCCGGCTCAAGATGGACCTCGGCCGCGCGAAGGTCGTCAGGCTCCCCCGGGCGGAGACCGAGAGGCGCTGGCGGGAGACCACGCCCCAGTGGCCGATCATGCACGCGGTGACCTACGGCGTCTCCCGGGACCAGATGATGGCCCGCCACAAGGCGAACCACGTCCACGTCGCCTACGCCCGAAGCGCCCGGGAGGCCGACCTCGCGCTCTACACCAAGGCGGCCCTGGCCCGCGAGCTCGGGTTGGTGGTCGCCCTCTGCGGCACGCGGGCCGACGGCCGGCGCTTCTGAGACGGACGCCGATGGCCGACCGCCTGCTCGCACTGCACGGGATAGGGAAGCTTTTCGGGCCCAACCGGGTGCTCGAGGGCGTCTCCCTCGACCTGAACGAGGGGGAGGTCCACATCCTCGCCGGGGAGAACGGCGCGGGAAAGACGACGCTCATCAAGATCCTCGCGGGCATCCACGCCGACTACGAGGGCGCGATCGAGCTTCGCGGGAGGCCGGTGCGGTTCGCGAGCCCGCACGAGGCGAACCGCGCGGGCATCTCCGTCATCCACCAGGAACTCTCCCTCATCGGTTCCATGAGCGTGATGGACAACATCAGCCTGGGGCGCGAGCCGGCGATCGGCGGCGGCCTGTGGCTCGACCGCCGGGGCCAGGCGGACCGGGCGCTCGCCCTCTGCCGGCGGCTCGGCCTGGACTTCTCCGGCGCCGACCTCGCCCGCCCCGTGGAGCAGCTTCCCCTGTCCATCAAGAACCTGGTCGAGATCGCCAAGGCCCTCGCGTTCGACGCGCGGATCCTCGTCATGGACGAGCCGACGAGCGCCCTCAGCCGCGCCGAGGTCGACAGGCTGTTCGCGCTCGTAGAGACCCTTAAGCGCAGGGGATGCGGCATCATCTACATCACGCACAAGATGGAGGAGATCTACCGCGTGGCCGACAGGATCACGGTCCTGCGCGACGGCAGGCGGGTCGGAACGGCGCCCGCCAGCGAATGCCCCGAGCGGACGCTCATCCAGTGGATGATCGGCCGCGACCTGGCCCCGCAGGCCCCGTCGCGCGCCCGGGCGGCCGGCGTCGGGCGGGCCGCGCTCGAGGCCCGGGGATTCCGGGTCCCCCATCCCGTCCCCGGGCGCCCCCCCGCCATCTCCGACTTCTCGGTATCGGTGCAGGCCGGCGAGGTCGTGGGCATCGCCGGCCTCCAGGGCTCTGGGGGAACCGAGCTCTTCCAGGGGCTCTTCGGGGCCTACGGGGACGTCTGCGAAGGCGGCGTCATGATCAACGGGAGGCCCTTCCGCCCCGAGTCCCCCGCCCGCTCGATCAGGAGGGGACTCTCCTACCTGACGGCGGACCGCAAGGGCTCGGGCCTCGTGCCCGCGATGAGCGTCGAGCACAACGTGACCCTCGCCTCGCTTCCCCGGGCATCGCCCGGCGGCGTGCTGCGCCCGGGGCGAGAGCGGGCGAGCGCGGCCCGCCAGGCCGAGGCCCTCGGCATACGGCTCGCCTCGCTGGACCAGCCGGTATCCACGCTCTCGGGCGGGAACCAGCAGAAGGTCGTGCTGGCGAAGTGGCTGGAGACCCGGCCCCACGTCCTCCTCCTGGAGGAGCCCACCCGCGGGGTCGACATCGGCGCCAAGTCCGAGATCTATTCCCTCATGCGCCAGTGGACCTCGGCCGGGATGGCGATCCTCCTGATTTCAAGCGAGCTGCCGGAGCTGCTCCTCCTTTGCGACCGGATCCTCGCGCTGCACCGCGGCGCAGTGACCGGGGAGTTTCGGCGCGACGAGGCCACGCCGGAGGGAATCCTGGCGGCGGCCATGGGCTCGCCCGCGGGCGCCGGGGAGGCCTGCGCGTGAACCCGCCCCTCATCCGGCGGTGGCTCGCGACCCCCGCCTTCCGCGCTCTCCTGGCGCTGGCGTTCGTCGCCGCGATCGGCTGCTTCTTCAACGCGGGCGGCGCTTTCTTCCACTGGAGCACGCACCGGGACATGCTGCGGCAGGTCTCGGTGTACGGGATCCTCGCCTGCGGCATGACGCTTGTCATCATCTCGGGCGGGATCGACCTATCGGTCGGGAGCGTCGTCGGGCTCTGCGCCGTCCTTTTCGCCCGCCAGACGCTTCACGGGGGCCAGCCCGCCCTGGCCGCCCTCGGCCTCGTGCTGGCGGCGGGCGCCGCGATCGGGCTCGCCTCGGGAACGCTCGTTGCGCGCTTCAGGATCCAGCCCTTTGTCGCGACGCTGGCGATGATGGTCTTCGCCCGGGGCCTCGCCAAGTGGGTCTCGGGAGGCCAGAAGATCTCGCAGGCCATCCAGCATCCCGACGGCAGCTTCAGCTACGTGGAGCTGCCCGCCGTCTTCCAGCGCCTGGACCACCGGATCCTCGGGGGAAACCTCTCGGTCGTCACCTTGGTCTTCCTCGGCTGCGTGCTCCTGTCCTGGCTCGTGCTCGCGAAGCTCCGCTACGGGCGCTACATCTACGCCACGGGCGGCAACGAGGAGGCGGCGCGGCTCTCGGGGGTCCCGGTCGCGAGGACGAAGCTGCTGGCCTACGGGCTTAGCGGCCTCTTCGGCGCGGTCGGCGGAATCTGCCAGGCCGTGCAGGAGCAGCAGGGGGACCCCGAGGCGGGCTCAACCTACGAGCTGACGGCGATCGCGATCGCCGTCATCGGCGGCAACAACCTCATGGGCGGGCGCGGGGGCATCGGCCTTACGCTGCTCGGCGCGCTCACGATCGGCACGCTCGAGAAGATCCTCAGCATAAACGCGGTCGGCGAGTCGAGCCGGCTCATGCTGACGGGCGCGATCATCGTCGCGGCCGTGCTCCTGCAGCGACGCAGGGCCGGCTGACCCCACTTTCAAACCAACCCACAAGATAATCCCATGAACAAGGCAATCCTGGCCCTGCTGGCCCTGGCCGTAGTCTCAGTATCGGAGGCGCAGGCCGCCCCCAAGCACGGCGGCCGTTGGACGATCGGCATGAGCCAGTGCAACCTGGGCGAGCCCTGGCGCGTGCAGATGAACGCCGACATCAGGAAGGCGGCCGAGGCCCATTCCGAGATCGAGATCATCTTCAAGGACGCCCAGAACGACACGCTGCGCCAGCGCGCCCAGATCGAGGAGTTCACCGACGCGGACGTCGACCTCCTCATCGTGTCGCCCAAGGAGGCGGCGCCTCTCACGCCGCCGGTGGCGGCCGCCTTCCGCCGCGGCATCCCCGTGGTCGTCCTCGACCGCAAGGTGCTCGGCGACGACTTCACCCAGTTCATCGGCGCCGACAACCGGAGGATAGGGAGGGCCGCCGGCGAATGGGCGGTCCGGCGGCTGCTCTCCCTGCCCCGTGTGAAGGCGGGGGGGCGGGCCCGCATCGTCGAGCTGACGGGGCTCATGACCTCGACCCCGGGCCAGGACCGCCTCGCCGGGTTCCACGCGGCCGTGCAGGGCCAACCCGTGGACATCGTCTTCTCGGCCGACACGCAGTGGCTCGAGCCGCGGGCCCGGGAGGAGATGGAGTCGGCCCTCGCGGTCAACCCGTCGATCGACCTGGTCTACGCGCACAACGACCCGGCCGCGCACGGCGCGTACCTGGCGGCGAGGGCCGCCGGGCGCGAGGGGGACATCATCTTCGTCGGCATCGACGGGCTGCCCCAGGAGGGCCGGGTCTACGTGCGCCAGGGCCTGCTCGAGGCCTCCTTCGAGTACCCGACGGGCGGCCGCGAGGCCGTGGACAGCGCGCTCAGGATCCTGCGCGGCGAGGCGGTCCCCAAGCAGGTTACGCTCAACTCCCGCTTCTTCACCAGGGACAATGTCGACGGCGGCGGCCTGTGGCTGCCGTGACGCGCGGCGGGCGGCCCCGGTTCCCCGGCACGGCGCCGCGCCCCCTTCCGTGCCCCACGGCCGGGGCGCTAGACGCCGCGTCCCTCGCCGAACCCAAACATCCTGTAGTGGTACTCGCCCGAGGGAAAGAGCCGCGCCTCCACGCCGTCGCGGACATCGGGATGGCGCATGAGGTACGATTCCTCGGGAAACGGGAAATCCGGGCCGAACGCGGCCGGCTCGACCCTGACCGCCTGCCTCTGCCGGCGCATCCAGTAGCCCCCGTGCGCGGGGACGATGTCCATGCCCCTCTCCCGGCAGTCTGACTCGCCGAAATATTGGCAGACCAGGGAGGCGCGCGTGCGGCCCGCGTCCTTGACCGGGCAGCCCCCGTGCACGAGGTCGGAATGCCAGACGAGAACGTCGCCCTTCCGGGCCAGGAACTTCCGCTGCTTCAGGCCGCGCAGCCGGATCTGCACGTCGATGTAGTCGAACCAGTCGGCCTCCTCGTCGCGCGCGGCGTGGTGGGTGCCGTCGTTGAACCGGTACAGGGGGATCCTGTGGCTGCCGGGGTAGAAGAAGAGTGGCCCCGAGTCCGGGTGCACGTCCTCGAGAGCGATCCAGGCCGCGGCCAGCGAGTGCGGCGTCCGGGGCGTCGTGTAGAGGGAATCGATGTGCATGCGAAGCGAGCTGCCCCTCTGGTAGTCCTGGCTGCCGAAGAGGACGGCGGGCTCGCCCAGCGCGCCCTCGAGGGCCGAGGCCAACCCCGGATCGAGGGCAAGCTCGCGGACCTCCCCGCTCATCAGGTGCAGGTCGTTGAACTTGAAATGCCGGCACTCCCGCCCGTCGGCCTGCGCCCAGAATGTGCGCCGGCCGGTCCTCAGGCTTTCCGCGACCACCTCGCCCGGCCTCTCGTCGAGCAGGCGCCGCATCGCGGATGCCGCGCGGTCGATCTGGTGCGGCGCAAAATGCCCCTCCAGAACTAGATAGCCGTCCCGCTCGAACTGGGACTGGCTCAGGTCCGCCTCGATCTCGCTCGTCTGGTTCATGGTTCGGATCTCATTTGTGCATGACAGCCGAGGGCCCCGGAGCCGCTATTCCGGCACAAAAAAGACAGGCCGATCCGCAATCGGTTCGGCCTGTCCTGCGGGAAAAGAACGTTTTCCCTTTTGTTTACGCTAGTCCAGGAGCACCTCGTAGATCTCCACGAGGGCGGTTCCCGTGTCCCCGCTGGCCCCGACGACCTCCGTGGTGTAGGCGCCCTCCTCGAGCTGGACGAGGATCGCGTCGTCGCCCGCGTTCGGGGGTGCCAGGTGGGTGGCCTGGATCTGGGCGACGGTGCCGGAATTCGCCTGGTTCTGCCACCCCGTGTTGGTCTCGAGGACCTTCTGGCCCTGGTAGAGCGTGACCGTCGGGTCCATGAGGGGCGCGGTGATGCCGTAGTTCGCCAGGCCGGGACCGAGGGCCCGGATCAGGACGAGCTTCGGGCCTCCCCCGATCACGAACCCGCCGATGAGCACGTTCTGGCCAGTGCCGACGAAGCCGCGGGTGGAGATGTTCCCGAGGCGGTTGGCGGCGGCGGCGCGGAAGGCGACAAAGCTGTAGGTGACGGCCCCGTCGGTCAGCGCGCCCGCCATCGTGAAGGCGTTCGTCGTGAACGTGCCGGTGGCCGCGTTGCCCTTCACGCTCGTGAACTGGAACGTGCCGCCGTCATCGGTCGAGTCCGGGGTGACCGTCCCTATTCCGCCGGTGAAGCTGCCGGCCCCGGTCTTGTAGATGACGTAGAGGTTGTTGTTGGAATCGACGATCAGGGTGATGTCCGAATAGAGCGCGGTGGCCGCGTTCGTGATCTTGCCGGTGAAGCGCCCGTTGATGATCGAGACGCCGCCGCCGTTGTTGGCGCCGAAGAAGACCGTCCGCGGCGCGGTGTAGGCGACGGGCGCGCTCCAGCTCGGGTTCGTCACCTGGCCCGAGATCGAGGCGGACGCCCCGGTCGCAGTGAGCGCGCCGGTCATGCCGTACCCGATCACGCCGGCGAGCGTGAAGTCGCCGGAGGAATCGATCGTCGTCGTGCCCTTGCCCACGAGCTGCTGGCCCGTGTCAAAGAGGAAGGCGTCGAGGTTGTTGTTGTCGTGCACGGCGATCACCGCCGTGAGCGTGCTGTTGACCTCGGTCGTGTAGATGCCGCGCAGGCTGACCTGGGCGGAGGCGCGGGTGAGGGCGACCGAGAGGACCGCGAACAGCACCAGGGCCAGTTTTTTGCAGGAGTTCATGTTGGGAGACCTTGATTTCGGTTGGATGCAATGAGGAATGCTCAAAGCGCCGAGACGCTCCCCGCGGCCGGCGGTTACCGCCCAGGGTGACATTCCCTCCCCCCCGCAAACGGGGCCGGGCACGCTGCGTAGAAATACCCACCCAAGGCGGCCCCCGGCCGGCCGCCCGGAGAATGGCCCCGGCGGCTCAGATCTGCGAGTACGCCGCCGGCACGAGGAACCGGCTCGTGATGCGGGAGACCGTGTCGGCGTACTGCGGGTCGTTCTTCAGCCTCACCCAGACCGCGTGCGCGCCGAACGCCGCCCAGCTCCTCTTGTGCGTCTCGAGGTCCGGGCTGCACAGCATGTAGGTGAGCTGCGGCATGTCGCGGCCCACGAGCGCCTGCCCGTAGAACACCGGCGAGAGGTTCACCTCCTGCATCGCGCCGATCTCGCCCGCGTTGAACATCTCCACCTTCTTGAGCGCCTTCAGCTCGCTGAAGCTCTCGTACGTGCGCATCTCGAGGATCCGGGGCTTCCTCTCCCGGGCCAGCGCCGGCACGGCCAGCCTGGGGAGCCCGGCGAACGCCAGCAGGAGCCAGCTGTCGATGCGGTCGAAGCCGGGCAGATCCTTCGTCGGCGACTCCAGGTAGTCGGCGCCGGCCTGCTGCACGGCGGGATCCGCGTTCAACGCCGCGGTTGCGTCCGCGACCGATTCAAGCGTGGGATGAGGGATCAGGACCCAGACGGCCGGCCCGTCCTTCGCGTCGGGCTCGGTGAAGACCCCCACGGCCCCAATCCCGCGCGCGTTGAGCGCCGGGATGAGCGCCCGCTCGAGGTAGCCGTCCAGGAGCGCGTGGGACGCGCCGGCCTTCAGCCGGTAGGCGCGCAGTTCGTAGTAGTCGCGGCCGGGCGCCGGGGCGCCCGCCCCGAGCGCATCGGCCGGGGCTCCGGCCAGGGCGGCCGTGGCCGACGCGGCAAGGGTGGTCTTCAGGAAATCGCGGCGGTTGAGTGCATTCATGGGAGGATTGCGGCGGACGGAGCGATGCGGAGGAGCCTATTGCGGCCCAATTTGCTTGCGACGCTTTTCGTCCCCGAGGATCGTTCCGCGACCCCGTGGATCGGATGCATCCGATCATGAGCAATCCCAGCCCCCGCCGAAAGGAACGCGACCCATGAAGCTCCTGACCTGCCTTACCCTTTCCCTCCTGGCGGCGGCGCCATCCCATGCCCAATGGAGCTACCCGCCGACCAAGACGGTCGACGCAGCGGACACGTACTTCGGGGTCACATACAAGGATCCCTACCGGTGGCTCGAGAACCTCAAGGACAAGAATGTCGAGTCCTGGTTCAAGGCGCAGGCCAAGCTCACGGACGATCTGCTGGCCAGGATCCCGGGGCGGGACGCGCTGGCCCGGGAGTGGATGGACCTGGATAAGCTTCACCCCGCGAGATACGATTCCATCACCTATGAGAACGGCAGGGTCTTCTACAAGAAGACCCTGGGCGGCGAGAACGTGGGCAAGCTGTTCTTGCGCGAGGGATGGGATGGCGCGGAGAAGCTCCTCTTCGACCCGGGCCCGTACAAGGCCGGCATCACAACGACGATCGTGAGCATCGTCCCCTCCATCGACGGCCAACATGTAGTGATCGGGCTCTCCTCGGGGGGAGCCGAATGGTCGGAGCTGCGGATCCTGGACGTGGACCGCGGGACACTGCTGCCCGAGAGCACGTACCCCTCGTACGGCGCCTACACCTGGGCACTGGACGGCAAGTCGTTCTTCTACGACGCCGGCAAGGTGACCGACATCAAGAGCCTCGGCGTCGAGCTCAACCGCAAGACCCGCGTCCACAGGCTGGGCACCGGGTTCGCCGAGGACATCGACTTTTTCAGCAACGAGAAGAACCCAGAACTGGGGATAGAGCCCAAGGAGATTCCGGGGGCCTACATAGACGAATCCTACCCCGGCTACGTCTTCGGACAAGTGGGCACGGTCCAGAACGAGATGCGGATCTTCTACGCGCCCATCTCCGAGATGGACCACGCGGAAATCAAATGGGACGTGCTCTGCCAGACCTCGGACGACCTGGTCCGGGGCCTGCAGTTCAACGGGGATTACGCCTACGCCGTGACCCACGCGAATGCGCCCAAGTACAGGGTCGTCCGGACGAGCGTCCGGCATCCCGACTGGAAGAACGCGGAAACCGTCATCCCCGAGGCCCAGGATTCCATCCAGTCCATCGCCAAGAGCAAAGACTACCTGTTCGTCGTGTACTCCGACGGGATCCTCGGCCGCATCGTCAAGTACGACTTCGCCACGGGAAAGCCATCCGAGATCCGGCTGCCCGCCTCGGGCACCGTCGACATATCATGCCCGGACTGGCGCTCCAACCGGTGCATCGTGACCATCACCTCCTGGACCGTCCCGACGACCCTCTACGACCTCGACGGGAAGACGGAGACCTGCGCGAAGAGCATCTTCAACACCGACGTCTCGTATCCCGGCTTCGAGAATCTGGTCACCGAGGAGGTCGAGGCCCCCGGGCATGACGGCGTGATGGTCCCGCTCTCGATCATCCATCTGAGGGGCATTCCGATGGACGGAGGCAACTGCTGCATCCTGGAGGGCTACGGCGCCTACGGGATCAGCTACACCCCGCTGTTCAGGGTGCGCCATTCCATCGCCCTGCGGGGCGTGGTCCTCGCCTATGCCCACCCGAGGGGAGGAAGCGAGAAGGGCGAGGCCTGGTACAAGGCGGGCTACAAGACCACCAAGCCGAACACCTGGAAGGACTTCATATCCTGCGCCGAATACCTCGTGAGGAAGGGCTACACGAGCCCCCAGAGATTGGCGGGCACCGGAACCAGCGCGGGCGGGATCCTCATCAGCCGCGCCATTACGGAGCGCCCGGACCTGTTCGCGGCGGCGGTCTGCAATGTCGGGTGGGCCAATGCGATGCGCACGGAGTTCACCCCGAACGGCCCCGTCAACACGCCGGAATTCGGCACCGTGAAGGATCCCGTCGAATGCAAGGCCCTCTATGAGATGGACGGGTTCCTGCATGTCCTGAAGGGGGTCAGCTATCCCGCGGTCATGGGCGTGGGCGGATGGAACGACCCCCGCGTGGTCCCGTGGGCGCCGGCGAAGTTCGTGGCGGCGCTGCAGAACGCGAGCGCATCGGGGAAGCCCGTCCTCATGAAGGTCAACTACGACAACGGCCACTTCACCGAGGAGAAGATCGTGACCTTCCAAAATTTCGCGGGCCAGTACGCGTTCATGCTCTGGCAGACCGGCCACAGGGACTTCCAGCCGGCAAACTGACCCGTCAGACGGGCCGGTGCTGCCCGGCCCGCTCCGGGAACAGCCTCCGAAGGCCGGCCTCGGACGCATCCGCGACCCCGCGCTCGGTGATGAGGCCGGTCACGAGCCGCGCGGGCGTCACGTCGAAGGCGGGGTTGGCGGCGGCGCTGCCCTCCGGCGTCAGCGCGACCGTCGCCACGCCGCCGTCGGGAAGCCTCCCCGCGATGTGGGTCACCTCCCGCGCGGGCCGGTTCTCGATCGGGATCTCGCGCACGCCGTCGCGCACGCGCCAGTCGATCGACGGCGACGGCACGGCGGCGTAGAACGGCACGCCGTTGTCGCGCGCCGCAAGCGCCTTCAGGTAGGTGCCGATCTTGTTGCATACGTCGGCCGCCGCGGTCGTGCGGTCGGTGCCGACGATCACCATGTCCACCTCCCCGTGCTGCATGAGGTGCCCCCCCGCGTTGTCGGAGATGACGGTGTGCGCAACGCCGTGGTTCAGGAGCTCCCAGGCCGTCAGGCTCGCGCCCTGGTTTCGGGGGCGGGTCTCGTCGACCCAGACATGGATCTTCACGCCGGCGTCATGCGCGCCATAGATGGGAGCGGTCGCGGTGCCCACGTCGACCGTGGCGAGCCAGCCCGCGTTGCAGTGCGTGAGGACGTTGACGGCCGCACCCGGAGGCTTGCGCGCGGCGGCCGCCCTGATGAGCGGCAGGCCCGCGTCGCCGATCCCGCGGTTTATGGCGACATCCTCGTCGCAGATCTCCGCCGCCCGCAGGAACGCCGCGGCGGCGCGCTCCTCGGTCCGCAGCGGCTTGAGCCAGGCCGTCATCCGCTCGATCGCCCAGCGGAGGTTGACGGCCGTGGGCCGGGTCGCGAGAAGCGCGGCCCCGGCCGCCCGCAGGGCGGCGTCGGAGGGATCGGCCCTCAGCGCGAGGCAGAGGCCGTAGGCGGCTGCGGCCCCGATGAGCGGCGCGCCCCTGACCCGCATCGTCCGGATGGCGTGCGCCACCTCGTCAAGGGATCCCAGCCGCGCGACGGCAAACTCGTGGGGCAGCCGCGTCTGGTCGATGATCTCGAGCGAGGCGCCGTCGGCGCCCGGCCAGAGGGTCCGGTAGTGCCGGCCGTGGACCTTCAAATCACCCTTTCGTTCCCGCCGTCGACGGGGATCTGGGCCCCGGTCGTCTTGGCGAAGAGCGGGCCGCAGAGCTCCGCGGCGAGCTCCGCCACGTCCCGGCTCGCGATCTCCACCCGGAGCACGTTGTTCGTCTTGTAGGCCTCGACGCTCATGCCGTAGTGGCGCGCGCGCGATTCCAGCACCTCCGGGGTCCAGAGGGCCGTGTCGAAGACCATGTTGGGATGGAGCGAATTGACCCTGATGCGGTCGGCGCCCCACTCGAGGGCGGCGACACGGGCAAGCTGGTTCACGGCCGCCTTCGACGCCGAGTAGGCCGCCGCCCCCGGGCCGGGAGCCGGGACGTTCTTGGAGCCGATGACCGCCACCCGCCCCCCCCTGGGCGCCGCCCTGAGGAGGGGGTGGGACTCGCGGAGCATGACAAAGCTGGCGTCCAGGTTGACCGACATCACCTTGCGCCAGGTCTCCGTGCCGAGCTCGCCGATCCCCTTGCCCGGGACGAAGATGCCCGCGTTGAGGACCAGCATGTCCAGGCCGCCGAACGCCCGAACCGCCTCCTCGAGCGCCGCGGCCACCGCGGCCTCGTCCGTCAGGTCGCACACGATCCCCCGGAAATCCGGCCGGTCATGCAGCCGGGCGATGCCGGGGCTCACGTCGAGGCCGGCCACGGCCGCGCCCCGCCGCAGGAACGAATCGACGCAGGCCCGGCCGATCCCGGAGGCGGCCCCGGTCACGAGCGCCACCTCGCCCGCGAACACGGGGGCCTGGCCGGCGCGGCGCAGCTTCGCCTGCTCCAGGTCCCAGTACTCCACCTCGAAGATGTCGCCGGCGGGCAGCGCCCTCCACCCCCCGAGAGCCGTGGCGCGCAGGATGATGTCGATCGTGTGCCTGTAGATCTCGCCGGCGATCGCCGCGTCCCGGGCCGAGCCCCCGGCGGTGACCAGGCCCCATTCCGGATCGAGGACGACGCGCGGCGCGGGATCGAGCATCGCGGGCCGCGGGCCGGCCCCGGGCGCGCAGGCGCTGAAATAGCGCTCATAATCCCGGCGGAACGCCGCCAGGTCGCGCCCGACGAGCGGTACCCGCTTCGTGCGGATGACGTGGTCGGGCGTGGCCGGGCCCTGCTGCGATAGCGCGGGGACGTCGGCCCTGCGCGCAAAGCCGAGGCACTGGGCGTCCGCATGCAGGGTGAGGATCGCGGGGGCCCCCATGGCCCCGGATAGCTCGCGCCGGAACGCGGCGAGCTCGGCCCGGAGCGGTCGGGACGGCGCGGCGGCGGCGGGCCACTCGACTTTCCAGGCCCCGCGCCCCGAGAGGTACTCCTCGGCCAAGGTGACGCATTCGATCATCCGGGCGTAGGAGGACTCGGCCGTCTCGCCGAAGGTGATGAGGCCGTGGCTCATGAGCGCGACGCCGATCGCGCGCGGGGTCACCTTCTGCGGAAGGAGCGTCGCGCAGAGCCGGGCCAGCTTGAACCCGGGCATCACGTAGGGAACGATGACGACGCGGTCGCCGTAGATCTCGCGGAGCCGGTCCTCGCCTCCCGGCGTGTTCATCACCGTCACGATCGCATCGGCGTGGGTGTGGTCCACGAACCTCGCAGGGATGATCGCATGGAGGATCGCCTCCACGGACGGCGTCGGGGCGGACGCGTTCGTCATGGAGCCCCTGAGCTCGGCGACCATCCGCACGTCGGAAAGCGAGTCCAGCCCGGCGAGCCGGAGCAGGTGCGCCATCCGGCACGGCGAGAATCCCCGCGGCTCGATCGCAGCCAGGTCCCAGCCGGTTCCCTTCACGTGGAGGATCTGCTCCTCGTCGCCGAAGAGGTTCCGTTCCCCGACCTTGACCGAGGTGTTGCCGCCACCGTGGAGGACGAGCGACGGGTCCCTGCCGATCAGGCGGGACGTGTAGACCCTCTGGCCGATGTCGCCGGCAAACCCCGCGGCTTCCGCGCTGTTCCAGAGGTTCTTCATCGGGGCGAGGACCGCTCCACGTCCATCCGCGGGGTCATCCGCTAGAGGTGGCCGCACGCCGCCGCCTAGTCAAGCGCACCGGCCTTGCGCATTGGGCCGGTCCGCCCTACCCTCCGATCCTGCCCGAACCCATTCGAACATGAGCATGCAGTACCGACAGCTCGGAAAGTCAGGCATCAAGGTGGGCGCATTGTCCTTCGGGGCATGGGTCACCTTCGGCAAGCAGATCGGAGACCCCGTCGCGAGGAGGCTCCTCCACGCGGCCTATGACGCGGGGATCAACTTCTTCGACAACGCCGAGTCCTACGCAGACGGCCAGGCGGAGATCGTGATGGGGGCGATCCTCAAGAAGGCCGGTTGGCGGCGCAGCAGCTACCTGCTCTCGAGCAAGGTGTACTTCGGCGCAATCGGAGACCGGCCCAACGAGGAGGGGCTCTCCAGGAAGCACATCGTCGAGGCGTGCCACGACGCCCTCCGCCGGCTCCAGGTCGACTATCTCGACTTCTATTACTGCCACCGGCCCGACGCCAGCGTCCCGATCGAGGAGTCCTGCCGGGCCATGCACGACCTGATCGTGCAGGGAAAGGTCCTCTACTGGGGCACCAGCGAGTGGAGCGCGTCCCAGATCGAGGCGGCCCATGCGGTCTGCGGCCGCCTCGGCCTGCACCACCCGCAGATGGAGCAGCCCCAGTACAACCTGTTCCACCGCTCGCGCGTGGAGAACGAGTATGTCCACCTGTACCGGAGCCCCGGCCTCGGGACGACGACCTGGTCCCCGCTCGCCTCGGGCCTCCTCACGGGAAAGTACAGCAAGGGCGTCCCCAAGGGCGCCCGCCTCGACGTCCCCGGGCTGGAGTGGCTCCGGGAGGAGGTGCTCAGGAAGCCAGGGGTCGAGAAGAGGATCGCCGCAATCCCGCGGCTGGCCGCCGTCGCCAAGGGCCTCGGGACCAGCCTGCCCTGCCTGGCCATCGCCTGGTGTCTCAAGAATCCGAACGTCAGCACCGTCATCCTAGGCGCGTCCAGGCTGGAACAGCTGAGGGAGAACCTGGGCTCCCTCGACCTGCTCGACAAGCTGACCCCGCTGGTAATGCGCGAGCTGGACGATATCTCAGGGCCGATCGCCGACTAGCGCCGCGGTCTTTCTTCCGGAAGGACGGCCGGTCCCGAGGAGCCATTTGAGCATCGGGCCGACGCGCGCGGCCCACGCATCCTCGTGGTGCCCCTGGTCCTCGGCCTCGAGATAGCGCAGGTCGCCGCCCTCGCTCCAGCCCCGCGCGATGAGAGCGTCGCGCAGGAGGCGCGTATTCTCCCAACCGGGCTCGGCGGTGCCGGTGTCGAGCCAGATCCGCACCGGGGGCTTCCTTCGAAGCGCCCCCGCGAACCGCACCGGCGCAAGTCCGTCCCACCAGGCCGACGGCGACAGGAGCCCCGCGCCGCCAAAGACGCGCGAGTGCCAGAGGGCCGCGTAGAGGGAGGCGATGGCGCCCATGGACGAGCCCGCGACGAACGCGTGCCCGGGCCCGGCCAGCGTCGGGTAGCGCGCGTCGATGAACGGCTTCACCTCGCCGGCGACGAACCTTGCGTATGCGCGGGCGAGCCCCCGGCTCCTGCACTCCTCTCCATCCCACCCTGCGAACGTGCCGCGCGTCGGAGCGTATTCGTCCATGCGGTTGAATCCCGCGTTGTAGATGCCGACCATGATCGGGGGATCAATCTCGCCGGCGGCGATCAGCCGGGACGCGGCGCGGCCGGCGTTCCACGCGCTGCCGTTGAATGCGGTCCGCGGGTCGAAGATGTTCTGCCCGTCCTGGAAATAGACAACCGGGTGTCGGCGCCGCCGGCCGTCGCATCCCGGCGGCAGCCACACGGCGATGTCGCGCCGGTTTCCCAGGATGCGCGAGGGGAAGCGCCGGTGCAGGCGAAGGGTGCCGTCGGGCGGCGCGTGGTGGGAGTGAGGCATCGTCGGGAGAGCCCGCTAGCAAGCCGGGCGTTCCCGCCCGTGCCAAGCGGTTTCCCGCACCCCGCCCCGCGCCGGGCAGCGCCGGGGCCTGCAGCGGCATTGCGTGGCACGGCGATGCTTGTTCTCATCCCGCCCGCCGCCCGCCCCCCCATGAAGGAAGAATACGTCCGCTGGTACACGCCTTACTTGAGCCGCGAGTTCGAGATGCTGGTGTTCGGACACGCGGGCTATCCCGTGATCGCGTTTCCCACGTCCTTCGGCCGCTACTACCAGAACAAGGACTTCCACCTGATCGACTCGGTCGCGCACCTGGTCGACGCGGGCCGAGTCAGGATCTACTGCCCGGACGGCGTCGACTCGGAGAGCTGGTACAACCGGTCGATCCACCCGGCCGACCGCGTGAAGACCCATATGGGCTACGAGAACGTGATCCTCCACGACATCGTGCCGGCGGCGCTGCGCGCCAGCGGCCGCGCCCGGGTGTGCGTCGCCGGCGCGAGCTTCGGGGGCTACCACGCGGTGAACTTCGCGCTCCGGCACCCGGACAGGACCGGCTACTGCATCAGCATGAGCGGCTCCTTCGACATCAAGCCGTTCCTCGACGGCTACTACGACGACAACTGCTACTTCAACAACCCCGTCGACTTCCTCCCCGGCCTGAGCGACGAGACGCTGCTCGGCCAGATCCGATCCATGGGAATCGTGCTCGGCACGGGCGAATGGGACAGCTGCCGCCAGCGCAACATCGAGATGTCCGCGCTCCTGAACAGCAAGGGGATAGCGAACTTCCTCGACGACCGCAAGTGGTGCGGCCACGACTGGAACTTCTGGCGCGACATGCTCCCGCAGTACCTCGGGATGATCAAGGACTGAGACTTCGGCCCCCCCGGCCGACCGCTACGGCTTGCCCGGCGCCGCGAACGGCCCCTAGCCTCCAATCGACCCCCACCTCCCCATGAAGAAAATCGGCATCCTCCACGGCACGGAACGCACGTTCCCGCTGGCCCTCGTCGACCGAGTGAACGCGATGAAGGAGCCCGGGGTCGTCGCCGAGCGCGTCCACATCGACAAGGTGATCCAGGGTGACCCGTCCGAGTACGCGGTCATCATCGACCGCATCTCGCAGGACGTGCCGTTCTACCGGGCGTACCTCAAGAACGCCGCCCTCAACGGGACCGCCGTCATCAACAACCCGTTCTGGTGGAGCGCCGACGAGAAGTTCTTCAACAACTGCCTGGCGACAAAGCTCGGCGTCGCAGTGCCGAAGACCGTCCTCCTGCCCTCAAAGGAGCATCCGTCGGACTGCTCGGCGGAGTCCTTCTCAAACCTCGCGTACCCCCTCGATTGGGAGGGCATCTTCGGCTACATCGGCTGGCCCGCGTACTTCAAGCCGCACGCCGGAGGCGGCTGGAAGAACGTCTACAAGGTCCGCAACCGGGAGGAATTCTTCAGGGCCTACGCCGAGACGGGCCAGCTCGTGATGCTCCTCCAGGAGGAGGTGCGGTTCGACGACTACTACCGCTGCTACTGCATCGGCCAGGAGGACGTGCTCGTCATGCCCTACGAGCCGCGCAACCCCCACCACCTGCGCTACGCTGTCGCCCGCCCGCCCGCGCCTGAGGCGCTCCTCGAGCGCATCAGGCGCGACGTCCTCACGCTCAACCGCAGCCTCGGCTACGACTTCAACACGGTGGAATTCGCGGTGCGCGGAGGCGTGCCCATTGCGATCGACTTCTGCAACCCGGCCCCCGACGCCGAACGCGCCTCCGTGGGGGACAGGAACTTCGAGTGGGTGGTCGACGCGGCGGCGCGGCTGGCGATCCGCAAGGCGAGGGAGCATGCGCCGGGAGCCAGCGCGCTCAGCTGGGGCGGGTTCGTGATGGCATCCGCAGCCGGCAAGGCCATCGCGTGAACCAGCCGCCGCTGGGATCCGCGGCGGGCCATCCTGCCGGCCGGAGAAGATGAAGTTCGACCTATCGGCGTGGCCTGAGGTCGGCCTGCGGCAGGTCCGCTCGGCGTTCCGGGCGGTTCCGCTCAAGGCGTATCCGGAGCTCGCGGGCTACAGCCGCGCCGAGATCCACGAGGGGCTCGCCGGGCAGGGAGGCCTCTTCCTTGCCTCCGACATGGCGAGGCTGCTCACGCTCAAGGCAGGCGTGCGGGTGCTCGACCTCGGGTGCGGCGAGGGGACGACCTCCATATTCCTCGCAAGGCATTTCGGTGCCAGGGTCTTCGCCGTGGACGAGGATCTTCCGGATTCGCTGCCGTTGCGGGCGTCCAGGGCGGGCGTCGGCGGCCTGGTCACTCCGGTCCGAGCGGATGCCCGGAAGCTGCCGTTCCCGCCGGGCTCATTCGACGCCGTGTTCTCGATGAACGCCTTCTTCTACTTCGGGACGGACGACCTGTATCCCCCGTACCTGCTGCGCTTCCTCAAGGACCGCGGGGAGCTGGTCATCGGAAGCCCGTGCTACCGTGAGGAGATCGGGGCGGATGCTCCCGAGGAGTTCCTCCTGGAATTCCCAGCCTGCCTGGCCGTCCACTCGCCCGATTGGTGGCGCCGGCACTTCGCGAAGACGGGGGAGGTTGAGGTCCTGCATGCGGAGCTGCATCCGCGGGGCGCGGAGTTCTGGGAGGACCGGGTGAGATTCCTGCTGGAAGACCGGCCCCCCGAGGGAATGAAGCCAGGGATGCGCAACATGGTCCGCGCGATCATCCGGATGCTGAACCGCGATGAGGACGGGTTTGTCTCCCATTTCATGCTTCACGCGAGGAAGGGGAAGCCCATCAAGCTGCAGCCAAATCACGGCTAGCACCCGTCGTGGATGTTCGGTAGCTCTTGGCAGCATGACAAGCAGTCCAATATTGCTGCGTCAGTGGCGAGACGATGACGTGGAGCCGTATGCCGAGATGAATGCGGATCCGGAGGTCATGAGGTTCTTTCCCAAGCCTCTCACCAAAAAGGAGTCCAAGGAATCTTTGGACCGGCTTCGCTCGCGCATCGATCAACGTGGGTGGGGACTCTGGGTGGTCGAAGTTAACAGCGCATTTGCCGGGTATACCGGTCTCGCGGAGCCGACGTTCTCAGCGCACTTTACGCCATGCGTCGAGATAGGTTGGAGGTTGCGGCGAGAGTATTGGGGGCGTGGTATCGCATATGCAGCGGCATTGACCGCACAAACGTTTGCATTCGAGAGGCTGATGTTACCCGAACTTGTGTCCTTTACTTCCGCGATAAACACTCGTTCTCGGCGATTGATGGAGCGACTTGGATTTAGCAGAAAGAAGGAGGAGGATTTTCTTCATCCGCTATTGGCGCCGGATAGTCCCCTTCGCCCTCACGTTCTATATCGGAAGCTAAACCCATCTTCGAACCCAATACCTAAGGCCGTCCCGTCGCCTTCAAGGCAGATATCGTGCTAACATTTGTTACGGATAACATCTCAACGTCCAGGAGCACGTTTATGAAACATGCCTTGTGCTTGCTATCTGTGGCCCTTGTGATCCCCGCCTGCGTTTACGGCCGTCTCGGCGAAACTGAGAAGGAATTGGCAGGCCGACTTGGAGCGCCCGCCTCTAAGTCCGCCGAGATAACCCTTGCTCAAGGAAAGATCATCGAATTCGGCTCCAAACTCACATTCCGTCAGGGGGATTGGACTATTGAATGTGCTGTGATCGAGGGCCGGTGCGCGAGGGTCGTGTACGCGAAGATGGGAGACTGGACCGAGGATCAGTTCATCACCGTGCTCACTAGCAATTCGCAGGGCGCAAAATGGACGGATGTGTCAAAAGAAATGACCAAGAAGCTGGCCCGCGAATGGCGCCGTGAAGATGGAGCAGTGGCCATTTGGCATATGGGCGTTGGTATGACGGTCACAAGTCCCGCATACGATCGGGCCAAGCAGAAAGCCGAAGCCAAAGCCAAATCCGATGCGTCTCAAATTCCCAAGATCTAGTCGGCCTAACCAATCACCTGCTTCGACGCTTGGGGCGGTCACGCCTCATGGGGTGCAGGCGCCGCGCTTGCCGTAGCCGCAGATCATCCCAACGTTTGGCGGCCACAATCCTTCGCCCATGAGCGCAGCCTCCAAATCCCCCGGCAAGAGCCCCCACCCGCACGCCGGCCCCGAGAAAAAGAATGACCGGCTGTTCACCCTCGGGATCGAGGAGGAGTTCCAGATCATAGATCCCGTGACCCGCGAGCTCCGCTCGCACATCGAGCAGATCATGGAGGACGGCAGGATGATCCTGCGCGAGCGGGTCAAGCCCGAGATGCACCAGTCCGTCGTCGAGGCGGGAACCGACATCTGCCACGACGTCTCCGAGGCCCGCGCCGCCGTGGCCGGGCTCCGCTCCGACCTGTGGAAGCTCGCGCAGATGCACGGCCTGACGATCGCGGCCTCCGGCACCCACCCATTCTCGCACTGGACGGACCAGAAGATCACGGAGGGCGAGCGCTACAGGGTGATTGTCGAGGACATGCAGCAGGTGGCGCGCGCCAACCTGATCTTCGGCCTCCACGTGCACGTCGGCATCCCCGACCGCGAGACCGCCATCCAGGTGATGAACATGGCGCGCTACTTCCTGCCGCACCTCTTCGCGCTCTCGACCAACTCGCCCTTTTGGAACGGCCGCAACACCGGATTCAAGAGCTACCGCGTCAAGGTGTTCGAGCGATTCCCGCGCACCGGCATCCCGGACTCATTCGAGTCGCTGACCGAGTACAACGAGTACCTCGCCCTGCTCGTGAAGACCCGGTGCATCGACAACGCCAAGAAGATCTGGTGGGACATCCGGCTCCATCCCTTCTTCGACACCCTCGAGTTCCGCGTCTGCGACATCCCCATGCGGGTCGAGGAGACCATCGCCCTCGCCGGCCTGATGCAGGCGCTCGTCTCCAGGCTCCACAAGCTCCTCAAGCAGAATATGTCGTGGCGCAGCTATCGGCGCCGCCTGCTCGACGAGAACCGCTGGCGCGCCTCGCGCTACGGCATCTCCGGAAAGCTCATCGACTTCGGCAAGCAGGAGGAGGTGGACACGCACGCGCTCATCCTCGAGCTGCTCGAGTTCGTCGACCGCGAGATCGACGAGTTCGGGAGCCGCAAGGAGGTGGGCTATGTCCACGAGATCCTGAAGCACGGCACCGGCGCCGACCGCCAGCTGGCCGTCTGGGAACGCACCGGCGACCTCAAGTCCGTGGTCGACTACATCATATCCGAGACGACCGCCGGACTGAAGAAATGAATTGTCGGGGCCCGCACCGAATCTCCAGCCTTACGGCCCTTTCATGCCAGTAGTCGACCTTCCGCCCACCGCGACCTTCGATCCCGCGCTCACCCCGGGCGCCCGCAACGCCATCCGGGTGTGCCTGCGCCTCCAGGCGCACGAGCGGATCACGCTCATCACCGACCGGGCCAGCGCCGAGATCGGCGCGGCCCTGAGGAGCGAGATCGAGAAGACGGGAGCCGACTACTCCGTCTTCGTGCTCGAGGACAGCGGCCCGCGCCCCCACCGCGACATGCCTCCCGAGATCCTCGCCGATCTCGCCCGCTCGCAGGTCAGCATCTACGCCGCCGTCACCCAGGCCGGCGAACTCCGCACGCGGATGCAGATGACGGATGTCGTGAGCCGCCACCACATCCGCCACGGCCACATGGTCAACATCAGCAAGCGGATCATGCTCGAGGGCATGCGCGCGGACTTCGTCGAGGTCGACCGCCTGAGCCAGAGGCTGATCGAGAAGGCCCGCCGGACAAGGCGCGTCACCTGCCGCACCGCGGCCGGCACCGACTATGTCGCCGAGCTCTCCCCCTCGCTTAATTGGGTCAAGACAGCGGGCCTGATCACCCCCGAGGTCTGGGGCAACCTCCCGGGCGGGGAGATCTTCACCTCGCCATTCAACTCCAACGGCCGCTACGTCGTCGACGGCGTCGTCGGCGACCACCTCTGCGAGAAATACGGCGACCTGGCCGCCACGCCGCTCACGATCGAGATCAGGGACAACCGGATCGCGGGCCTCGCGTGCGGGAACAGGGAGCTTCTGGCGGAATTCAGGGCCTACACCCAGACCGACGAGAACAGCGACCGCGTCGGCGAGTTCGCGATCGGCACCAACATCGCGTGCCGGCACATCATCGGGAACATCCTGCAGGACGAGAAGCTCCCCGGGATCCACATCGCATTCGGCCACCCCTACAGCGAATATACCGGACAGGCGTGGAAGAGCACGACCCACATCGACTGCGTGGGCCGGAACTTCGACATCTGGCTCGACGACGAGCAGGTCATGCGCGGGGGAACATTCCTGATCTGAACCGCGAGGCCGCGGCCCTCGAACGGCCGTCTACCGAATGATACCCGAACTCCGCCAGCGCTATAACGCCGCGTTCACGGAGCAGCAGTATGCTGCGTTTCTCGACGAGCTCGCGACCGCGCACCGCTGGGGCCCCGACTTCCGCGTCGCCGAGACCCCGCTCTTCCTGGACGCCGGCACCGCTGCGGCCCTTGTGCGCGCCGCCTCCGGCATCGTCACACAACTCGCCACCCCGGGGTTCCGCGCGCATGCCGCCCGCGCCGTCCCGGCCGCACTCAGCGTGCCCGCGGAGACGCCGTTCCCCCATTTCCTCTGCATCGACTTTGCGCTCGCGACGGACGCGGCGGGCCGCGTGACCCCGCAGCTCATTGAGCTGCAGGGCTTCCCCACCGTGGCGTGCTTCCAGACGCTCCTGTCGCGAAGCTATGCGAGGCATTTCCCGGCGATTCCGCCCGATTTCACGAGCTACTTCGGCGGGCTGGACGAGAAGGGGTGCCTCGCCGCGCTCCGGACCTCGATCATCGGCAAATGCGATCCCGCGGAGACCGTCCTCCTCGAGGTCGCTCCCGAGGAGCAGAAGACCCGCATCGATTTTGCGGTCACGGAGGACCTGCTCGGCGTCCGCCCCGTCTGCGTCACCGAGGTCCGCAAGCGCGGAAGGAGGCTCTTCCACGAGGTTGGCGGCCGCGAGATCCAGATACGGCGCATCTACAACCGGGTGATCTTTGACGAACTGCTGCGAAAGAGGCCGGCGATGCAATTCAGCTTCATCGACGACCTCGATGTCGAATGGGCCGGCCATCCCAACTGGTACTTCCGGGTCAGCAAGCACACGCTGCCCTTCCTCCGCGGCGAGTTCGTGCCGCCGTGCCATTTCGTGAGCGAGCTTCGCGAGGTTCCCGCCGACCTGGAGAACTATGTGCTGAAGCCGCTCTACTCCTTTGCCGGACTGGGAGTCGACCTCTCCCCGACGCCCGCGAGGATCGCCGCCATCGCCCAGCCGGGCGAGTGGCTCCTGCAGCGGAAGGTCGCCTACGCGCCCCTCCTTGCGACGCCCGATGGCCCGTCGAAGGCCGAGGTGCGCCTGATCCTGGCCGGCGACGGAAGCGGCTGGCCGAGGCTCCTCAATAATCTGGTCCGGCTCACCAAGGGCGGGATGCACGGCGTAGACTTCAACAAGGGCCGCCTGTGGGTCGGGGCGAGCGTCGGGCTGTTCCCGGGCGACGCCGGTTGATTTCGGTTGCGTGCCTTTTCATCCGCGCGGACGAATCAGGCGCAGCGCCGTGCGCGGACACCCCGGGAATGCGCTGACATCAAGCGCTGCGGGAAAGGCCGCCGCCATCGGGCGAATCGATGCGGCGCAAGTTCCTGAAAGGCCAAATATTGCGCGAATAATTCGTACTAATACGCAGCGTATACGAGGGATTTTGTAACCGGGGGGGGAACGGTTAGCGTCTCATTCCGCAATCACGCGTATCATCAGCAATTCATTTCCCTCATGAAAAACCTACCCCTCTTCAGCCTGTTTGCCTCGGCAATCATCGCGGGCTCCGTCCTGGTTCTCGCAATCCCGGCGCGCGCCTCGGACGACAAGGACAAGACCACGACCACCACCCGCACCGGCACCTATACGACGAGCAAAGGCGGCTCGGGCACGACGTCTTCCGTCACCACCCGAACGAACGGAACCGTGGAGAGGAAGGGCACCTGGACGAATGCCGCCGGCGGAACCGGAACGGTGCAGTCGCAGCGCACCTGGAACAAGTCCACGCAGACTGCGAATTTCAACGGCTCGGCGACCAGGCCCAACGGGGCGACGACTTCATGGCAGGGCACCGCGGTTCGCACCGCGCCCGGCACCATCTCGGAGAAGGGGACCATCACCACCGCCAGCGGCAAGCAGGACACATTCACGTCCACGGACACGAAGGTCGCTCCCGGGAGCTGGGACAAGTCGCAGGTCATCACAACGGCAAACGGCAAGACCATTGACCGCACCATCGACACCTCGGTCGTCGGCGGCAAAGGCACGCGAACGGTGACCACCACCCTGCCCAACGGCCAGACGGTGACGCGCAACGCCTCATTCAACCAGACGGTTACGCAGTCGGCAGCGCCCCAAGCGACGCCGAGCAACTGACCGATTCTCCAGTCTTCTTAGAGCGCAGCGGTCACGGCCCGCTGGGAGCGTCCGCCGCGGGATCCGGGAGCGGGGCGGGACGCCCCACAATGCCCAGCCAAGCGGCTTTGGGTAGTGGGTCAGTTTGGAGTCCCGCCTTAAGGCTTGGTCCCTAAGACTTGCAGAAATTTGGTAACTGAGTCGCCCGGGAGTAGAAGACGCCGGGCGTCCATATTGACCCACTCGATAGCCTCCAGTATTTGGTCATAGTCTTTTTCTAAATCAGGGCGGTTCCAGATCCTGCGGAAATGGAAAATCCGGTTTCTTAATTGGCGTATCATGTTGAATCGATTGGATACGACCGACCTGGTGCGCGATGATTTAGGAAGCCCCGGGAAAACCCTCGACCCTAGTTTGTGGAAAAGGGTTTCGTATTCGCTATTCAGCAGGCTAACCCAAAAGCCAAAGCTCATTTCCTGAACCATTCTGTCCTGTGTGATTGGCCGAGAGCGTTCCTGTAGAAACTGGTAAGACTTTGAAACATCGTCTCGCTCATTCTTCCTCAGCCATTGCGGTGTGGCTGTTAGCCAGTCGGTTCCGAAAATAGGCATCATCGCATCGTTGAAGCTGTTCCTTAATGCGACCTCAAGAATTTGGAGTGGCGTATAAAAATGCTCACAAAGAGCGGCGTGCCACTGATACCTAACAAATATCAGGTCATCGGAATCGCCGGCCAAATTCCGGTGTGACTCAAAACGCGCCCCTGAAAGAGCCTTTCTGATTAGGGCGTAATCCTCTTTACTTTTATTCAAAGGGGGGCGATAGTTTGCTCACTGTCCCGGGGCCATTCCTAGCGTCAGTAGTTCTTAACCGTGCTGCTGATGATGAATCCCGGGTTTTTTTTGCCCATAAATTTCCGTCGGGATTTTCAGGCGGCTTTCTCAAGGTCGCTTTCTAGCAGACCAACAATGTCTTCCAAGCCCCAAACGCGGCTTGAAATTCCTGACTCCATCGCGGGGGTCACGCGCAATGACTGGTGGATTCGGCAGAAATTGTAGTAGCAGAAGAACAGGGCTAGCATGTGCTCATGATTCTCGACCTTCTTGGAAAAGGCATTCGTCAGGCGAGTGAAGCGCCGATTGCCCATACGGATGGTTAGGTTGTGGCGCTCGACGTAGCTGGTTGAGACATGGGCATATTCCGGATTTCCACTTACCACGGCCTTGCGGGCACCCATGCATTGGGCGGGAGAATTGACCTGACGTACCAGAACTGAGCCATTGCGAATGAGAGTCTGGGCTCCAAGAAAGGAACCCAGATGCCAAAAGGAAAGAAGCACACGCCGGAGCAGATCGTAGCGATACTGCGCCGGATCGACGGCGGGGAGTCGGCGCAGGCCGTGTCCCGCGAAGTGAACATCAGCGAAGCGACACTCCAGCGCTGGAAGCAGCAGTACGGCGCCATGGAGATCGACGAGGTGAAGGAGTTGAAGGCCCTCAGGGACGAGAATGCCCGCTTGAAGCGGATCGTCGCCGACCAGGTCTTGAACATCCAGGTGCTGAAAGAGGTGAACTCAAAAAAATGGTAAGCTCGTCGCAGAAGCGCCACGCCGCCCAGGGCGTGGTAGCGGCGGGCATGTGTTCGCAGCGTCAGGCGTGCCGTTATCTTGGGTTGGCGCGCTCCAGTTGGGCCTACGTGTCGCGGCCGCCGAAGCCGCGGACGGTGCAGATCGGGGAGGCGATAGCCGCCCTGGCGTTACGCCATCCTCGGTATAGCTACCGCCGAGCCCATGAAATGCTGCGTCGGCAGGGCCTCTGCTGCAACCTGCGCACAGTGCAGCGCATGCGCCGTGACCAGGGCCTCGGCGTCAAAGGGCCGGCACGGCGCCCCAAAGTGCCGTTGCGGCTCGATGCGAAGCTGAAAGCGGTCGCAGTCAACGATGTCTGGTGCGTCGACGTGGTCTTCGACACCACCCAGGGCGGCAACACGGTGAAGTTCCTGACGATCATAGACGAATACAGCCATTACTGCCTCGCGATCGCGGCCAGCCGCCGAATGGGCGCCCGCGAGGTCATCGCGGCGCTTGCCAGGCTGATCGAGCTCCACCGGCCCTGATAACCTTCGCCATCACTACATAGGCTCGGCTTCACGGGATTATAGTTTTCGGGGCTCATTTGGTGGGCTTCACCTTCGTTACGGACTGCTCACCTTGCTCTCCGGCTGCTCTCCACCTCCCCTCGCAGGGACGCAGTTGCCGGCGCATCATCAGCTAAACGACCTAATTGGCTGTATGAGTGTTCACCTCATGGGTTCATGGTTTTCGGGATCGCACGTAGTGTTGCTAATTTGAACGATGCCTTGCGAAGGGTGAAAGGTGGGAGTGAGTTGGTTGCCCTTTCAATCGGTCACAGGCTATACGCCAGCGGATGCTTGGGCTCGTAAAGCATGATGTCGTCCGCGCCAGGTACGGCCATCATGATCACGAGTCCGTACCCGTGATCCTGAACTTCGCCGCGGAACTCCGCTCCTTTGCCCTTCAGTTCAGCGACCGTGTGTGAGATGTCGTCGCACATCAGGGAGATCAGATGGTGCCGCGGCGATTCGTACGTCTTGCCATCGTAGACGCTGTGGGTCGGGTGCACACCCATCTCGCTCCGCCCGGTCTTGAAGATCAGCCAACCCGCGCCTCCACCTAGCACATCCTCGACGTAGGGCCAGCCGAGGACGTCGCGAAGGAATGCGCGCGTTGCGGGGGCATCGTCGGAATAAATCAGGGTGTGGATGCTGGTGATCATCAGACTGAACTACTGAAATTGCCTAAGGCTGTCCCGGTTAACAAGTTACCAACAGCATTCCCGGAAGAAACATTGTTTTCTTGCGCCTTAGATCGTTCTGATGATTCCGCCATATTCCGTTCCTGCTGTGTTCATGAATTCGAGGCCCGCAGGCCCAACGATAATCGCAAAACCGCGAGAAGCTTGGCCGTCAACCGTCCGTCTTTGCCGTCGCCTTTTTGGACACCATATTGAAGCAATCCGTGATGGCACTGAGCATCTGGTGGATGCCGTCGCTGCCGCCAGCGATCATCGCACCCGTCACCACGATGTCGACCAGCTTGAACCATCCACTGGAAGGGTCGCCGGCCAACACTCCATGCAAGCCCCGGACGCCGACCAATGCCAGTGCCAAGCCCAGGACGAAACTGATGCAATAGGAGGTCTCCTTGGTGTCGATGCGGTAGGCTCCAAGGGTTTTCTGTTCGGCCGCAAGTACCTTGGCAAAGGCATCAATGTCCGCCTGCACCGGCAAGACCGCGGCCTTCGCGGCCGCTAGTTCCGCCGTGACCGCATTGATGTCGTCCTGCATTTCCTGGGCATCGGCGTCTCGCAGAACCGAGATGATCACCTCAACCGCACGTTCAGCCATCAGCGCCACCACAAAAAGCCCGCCCAGCAGATTGAGCACGGAATGCAGGTCAACTTTCTCGAACCCCACCGCGGGCAACACCCTGTTCTTGTGCACCAGGAAGGCTGTGCCCCCGATCGCCGCTGCCAGCACCAGCACCTAGGCGAAGAAATTCCTCGCTCCAAATAAATTTTTCATGGTTGCACCTCACGGCTGTCTGATCAGAACCCATTGATTTCGAGCTGAATAGGTATATCAAACGGTTCATTCGTTGTATCATGTTTCGTAAACAGTTCAACCAGAGGCACTTTCTCCAAGCAGGAGAGGCTGACGACTTGCAGAACCTGGTGCAGGCTCTGACGGAGCGCGTTTTCCTTCTTCGCGATAGCCACCAAGAGGTAGGCGCAGATCGCGGTCCAGACTTGGACGCGCACACCGTTGGGATCGTTGCTGAAGAAACCGCGGAGTCGAAGGTGCTGCTTGATCCAACGGAAGAACAACTCGATCTGCCGGCGACGGCGGTAGATCGCGGCGATCGTGAGAGCTGGCAGATGAAAGGCGTTTGTCAGGAACACGAGCGAGAGCCCGCTTTCCGCATCGAAGTAACGGATACGCCGAAGGGTCTCGGGGTAGTGCTCGCGACTCTTCCTGAAGTTGAGACGGATCGTCTGGTCGCACCTCACTCCGGTTGCCTTGTCTACCTTCCTGGACTCGACGACATAGAAGCGCAGGTTGCACTTGCTGCGGATCACGAAGAACGCCTTCGCGGCATGAAGCCGATGCAGCCTCTGGAAATCCATGTAGCCCCGGTCGATCACATAGAAGCTGACCGGTTGGACCGGGATCTCGTCGAGGGAGGCGACCTCGTGGCGGCTCCCTTCGTGAATGCTGGCGAAGACCGGGATGTCCGTCCTGAGATCGAGCAGCACGTTGAGCTTCACGGCCGCATGACTGCTCTGCCACCGCGCCCACGAAAAAAGCGCCAGGCTCAGCTCGATCAGCGTCGCATCCAAAGCGAACAGGGCGAACGGCAAGTCCGGCTCCGGCGGCTGATCGGCGTACAGACGATGCGCTCGGCGCATCAAGACCGCAGCAACTTCCGCGAACACGTGCCAATCTCGTCGCGTGTTTGCATACGCGAGATTGCAGCGCTTGACCCGGCCCCGGATGCCAGAGTGGTAAAGCAGCTGGCGGCGCGCCTCCAGGCACGCCTCGATGTCGCGCAAGCTCTCCCGATAGGTCAGCTGCGCGAAGACCATCGTCGCGAAATGATCGTACGCGGAGATCGCAGACGATGCCCGCCGCATCGGATGGCGAGCAGCGCAGCGCGCGAACTCCTTCGCGTCCAAACCTCCGAGAACCTGCGCCAACACCGTCGTTCGGTAGCTCATCGGGCCAAAATGGCCCCATAAAGGTCGGCGAAAACACTAATCGAGGACACATCGGAAACTCTGTAAAAGACTGCCGTTTAATCCCTAACAAACTTTGGAATGCTCCTTAATCAGACAGCCGTGGGTTGCACCTGTTTGAATCTGAAAACGGAACTAAGACCGTGACGACATCAAGATAAACCTCACCGCATGTGCGCGTTGCACGCCATATTTTCGAGTAAAATCAACGCGCTTCTCCGTTCCGACCGGAAACACACTCGGGCTGAGACTTCGCTGGTTGACCTGGGGGCCGCCGCCCCGCTTACTTGCTGAATAGACTGTGATAACCGCAAGGCCTTCCTATCCAGGAAATTATGGCGAAGGAATTTCGGGCGGGCCTCCTTCCATCACCGGCGCAGCCACGTCGATCGCCGCGTTTGTGGGATGGGCCGCAAAAGGCCCGGCAAATAGGGCGGTGCTCGTTCAAAGCTGGATGGCTTTTGAGAGCCTGTTTGGCGGACTGAGCAGCAACAACGGCCTGCCAGATTACCTCGGATACGCGGTTAGCCAGTTTTTCGCCAATGGCGGCCAGAGCGCCTATATCCTGCGCATCGTGTGGGATGGGTCGCTTTCGTGGGCAGGATTGCCATCGACTGCGCGGCCGGCATGCGTGGCCAGTGCGACTGGTGTCGGCAGCACCTTTACCCTGTACGCCAGCAGTCCGGGTTCCTGGGGAAACAATGTTTGGGTGAAGGTGATCACGGAGCCCAGCCCGTCGACCACCTTCACAGTGCAGCTTCTGGATGGGAGCGGCGAGTTGCTTGAGGATTTCGCCAACCTATCCGTTTCGCCGGCGGATCCGCGATATGTGGTCGGGGTGATCACCAGCGGATCCAGCAATGTGACGTTCGTAAAACCAGCGCTGCCGCCGCAGGCCGAGATCCCTCCTCCCGCTCAACCCAACGCTACGCCCATCGCGGGCGTGAACCTGGCAGGGGGCCGTGACGGGCCGGTATTGGCGCCGGGAGACGTCAATTTTGAGACTGCGCTCGGCGCGGACAATGCCGCGTCCAGCAACAACGGCTTCGGGGTGAGCCTGCTGAACCGTGTGGATGTTTTCAACCTGCTCTGCGTTCCCGGGGAAACGGATGAAACGACGATCCGGCAGCTGCAGAAATACTGCGTCGAGAAGCGCGCCTTTTACATTGTCGACTGCCCGCAGACGGTCTCGCGGGACGACCTCCAAAACGGCAGATTAGGGACCGCACCCGGCGGGAGCGCGCCAAGAAGCCTGAGGGGCGAAGATTCGAAGAATTCGGCGTATTATTATCCATGGGTTCTGGCGCCGGATCCATTGGCGGACAACAACCCGGCCCCTTTCCCCCCATGCGGATTCGTGGCCGGAATCTATGCGTCCACGGATTCCAACCAGGGCGTGTGGAGAGCCCCGGCCGGCATTGGCGCGAGCCTGGCAGGCGTGAGCGGACTGCAAAAGAGCCTGAACGACCTGGAATGCGGTGACCTCACGGCCCTGGCCATCAATTGCCTCCGTGAATTCGAGGTGAACGGCGACGTGGTCTTGGGTGCCCGGACCCTCGCCGGCAGCGACCAGGCCGCCTCGCAATGGAAATATGTTCCGATCCGGCGCTTCGCCCTGTTTCTCGAGTCGAGCCTCTACGCAGGCACGCAATGGGTCGTGTTCGAACCGAACGGCGAAGCGCTCTGGAGCCGGATCACGAGCAGTGTGGATTCCTTCATGCAGGGATTGCTCCTTCAAGGCGCAATTCAAGGCACGACTCCCCAGGAGGCGTACTTCGTCAGGTGCGACTCCGAGAACAACACGCAGTCCAGCATCGACCAAGGGATCGTAAACATAACCGTGGGTTTCGCGCCCCTGTATCCGGCTGAATTCGTCATTATTCAGATTGCGCAATTGGCTGGCAGGTAGCGTTGAGACCGACTGACCGGCGCCGTTCTTTCTGGCAGCGCTGGAGTGGCATGAACGCAGCTACTGGTTGCTCTGCGAAGACAAACTCCATCCCAGAATGCACCTCCTCCGACGGATCCTGCGCTTGTCCATTTGGGCCCTGGCGTTGATCGGCCCGGCTTCCGTCGGGCTTTGCGCCGCTGCGGTCGGCAGCAACCATCCCGCCTCGGGCGCCTATTCCCCGGTGAGTCCCTCAGATTGGGGCGCCGCCAGATGGCCCCTGGGCTCGTCGTATACGGCAGGGTACGGCAGCATCCTGGACGTGGGCGTGTATTCCGCTAACGCCACGAACGTGGTCCTGGAGATCTATCTCGCCGACACCGGGGCCGACGCCGCCTACGACTACACGATGACGAAAGGGGCCGACAACATCTGGCGGGCCGCTGTGGCCAATGTGCCCGGACTGGCATTGTACGCCTTCCGCTCCTGGGGCCCCAACTGGCCCTTTAGCAGTGCATGGGTCCGCGGCAACTCCGTCGCCGGCTTCCTCACCGACTGCGATTCCCTGGGAAACCGCTTCAATCCGAACAAGGTTCTCTATGACCCCTATGCACGGGAGCTGTCTCACAACGTGGTCACTCCGGCTCTGCTGGCCGCTGGGGAAGGATACGGGATGTATCTATCGGGCGGTGGCACCGGCCTGACCTATGCCGGCCCCATCACCGGAGGCGTGGCCGTTGACCAGCGGCAGGTGGATACCGGACACTGGGCTCCAAAGGGCGTGGCATTCGTGGACGCCACGGATACCGGACCCAGGCCGAACCTGAATCCAAAGGACGCGATCATCTACGAAACCCACCTGAAGGGGCTAACGGCGCATCCCTCCAGCGTGAGGCTGACGACGCTGCTGAGCCGTTATTCGGGCTTCCAGGATGCGGCAAACGTCCCCGACAGCCTGCGCGGCACCTATGCCGGGGCCGCCTACATGGCCGGCTATCTGAGGGACCTGGGCTTCAACACCGTGGAGTTCCTCCCGGTCCAGGATACCAGCAATTCGACGAATTCAACGACTGCGCCCACTCCCGCTGCAGGGCCCGGATACTGGTGCTATTGGACCTACGGGTTCTTTGCCCCGGACAGGCGCTACGCCAGCAATCCGGCCCTGGGCGGCCCCACGGCCGAGTTCAAGAGGATGGTGGCCGCCTTCCACAGGACCGGAATCGAGGTGTACCTGGACGTTGTCTACAACCACACCGGCGAAGGCGGCCTCCAGGACAATAACAACCCGAACGTGGCGGAGATCGACGGGTTCCGGGGGCTGGACAACGCCTCCTACTATACGCTCTCCCCAGGCGCCCCAAGCTACTACTGGGTTTCGACCGGCGTCGGAGAGAACTTCAACTGCGGCTCCCCCCCAGTGCAGAACCTGGTGAGGGATTCACTGGCCTACTGGTCCGGCACGATGGGCGTGGACGGGTTCCGGTTTGACCTGGCGGTGGAACTCGGACGCAACGGGTCTTCCGGCTTCACGACCAACGGAGCGATCTCCTCGCCCCTTCTGGCAGGCATCGCCTCCTGGGCCGGCGCCAATGGAGTCAAGATCATCGCCGAGCCATGGGACACGAATGACGGGAACGAGATCGGGAATTTCCCAGCGGGATGGGCCGAATGGAACGGCAACTACCGGGATGCGGTCCGGCTCGCCATGACCGGGAACCTCTCCGGGATGAACGGAGTGGGCTACGCCGACGCCTTCTACGGGGACTACAACCAGTTCGACCGGGCCGGCGGCCCCCACAAATCCGTGAACATGCTGGTGTGCCACGATGGATTCGGCATGACGGACCTGGTGAGCTATGCCGCCCAGGCCAACGCCAGCCTTGCGTGGCCCTTCGGCCCGAGCGACGGGGGCAGCAACGACAACGAGAGCTCCACCTGGGGCGGCAACCAGGCGGTTCGGCGGCAGGTGGTGCGGTCCCTCTGGGCCTTCCAGGTCCTGAGCCGGGGCCTGCCGATGATGGTCTGGGGCGACGAATTCGGGCGGACGGCGAACGGCAACAACAATGCCTACGACGTCGACTCGGTGGCCACGTGGAACAACTACACCATGATCGACACCAACAGCCCCGACACGGTGGCCACCGGGGATGCGACGGGCGGGACAATGGCCTACGCCAACAACCTGGGGACATTTGCGGGCGCCACCAACGGGAATTTCCCATTCCTGCAGTATCTGCTGCAACTGAGGGCGGCCCATGCGGCCTTCCGGCAGCAGGACTACAAAGAACCGGTGACCTTCACCAACGCCGACGGAACAAGCGGCTTCAATGAATGGAGCAATCCTTCCGCCACGATCTACATCTCCGGAAGCGCGGTTGGAGACCAGGATTTCGTGGTCATGAGCAACTTTTCGGGGTCAAGCGTCACCTACACGGTGCCCGCCAGTCCTGCGGGTACTCGCTGGGTCCGGCTCATCGACACGAACAACTGGGCGGAGGCCTCCAGCAACTGCTGGGGCGCCTCTAGCGGCGCGATGATAAGCGGGACCTACGGCGTGGGCAACCGATCCGTGGTGGTCCTGGAAGCGGTGCCTGACGCCCGCTAAGCCCATTTGACGTGCGTGCGTTTTGTTGAACCACGGTTGTGTTGGTCCGATCAAGATCGTCGGTGTCGACCTATCTGACGCCAGCCATCCAGCTCGGCCCATGGGGACCCGAACTGTCCCCTCATACAATCGTTTGCGGGTTTTGTCCTAAAAGGATCGGCCCGTTCCCTATGCGATTGCTCTTTATGTTCTTACGAAATCAGGGATTTGGAACCCCCATCTGCGTCTTTGTGCCTAGGAATACGATTCCCGCGCTGAGAGAACAACCAAGAACATCCTGGTACGCTCACACACCGTGTAGCTCTGTGTGCAACATCTGCGGCGAGAGTGGGGTGTCCACGAAGGCATGACGCTCCCTTGCCATCCGGTTACTCGCGTCAGTGCACCAGCCCAATGAGCACCCTGCGGCCGTGGGCGTGGACGCGGAGGACATGGCTGGATGGATCCCATGTCATCGTGGCGCCCTCTATTCCCGCGGGGGAGCAGGAACCCAGCTTGAACAGCTCCTCCGAGTCCGCGTCGTACTTTTCGTATCGGATCGAAGATTTCCCGTACTCGATCGACCGGATCACCGAGGTGGTGCGCAGTAGGTGCTCCCGGTTGCCCGGCGCCAGCCCGGGGTCCGAGGCCATCGCGTGGATGTAGTGCCGCACAAAGTCCCCGTAGCCGTCCGTGAGCCAGTTGTCATCGCGCGGGTACTGGTTCTTCCCGTCGCTATCCACCCAGTAGGTGGCCCAGTTGAGCCTCCGGATGGCCGCGTCCCTAGCGGACCAGTCCCCGGTCTTCTCCGCGTAGAGCAGCTCCGCGGCCGCGTGGCGGGACGTGTGGCTGTTGCCCGGCACGGGGTACTGCGTCTGCTCGTTGATGACGACCACGCCCCACTTATCGGCCTCATGGTTCGCAAACCTGCCGTAGGACCAGTCGAGAATGCCCCTTGCCTTCGCCTTCCACCCGGGATCCCAGCCCGGGTGCTCCAGGATGTAGGCCGCTAGCGTGTCGGCGTTGATCTCCGTGTCGGAGTAGTCCTTCGTGCTCACGTCCTCGAAGAAGGGCCCCCAGCGGTTGTTCGTCAGGGGGTATTTCTTGAGCCAGTCGGTGACGAGCCGCGATGTCTCGCGGTACTTATCCGGCCGGCCCTCGTTCAGGGCCGCGAGGTCGTCGAAGAGCCTGAGCGCCCCGGTCCAGTTGGTCGTATAGGAGGCCCGGTAGACGAGATGGTCGTTGTCGTTTCGCTCCTCGTGGACCTTTCCCGTCGCGGAGTTCACGCGAAAGGGCCAGGGCGAGTTCGCCCCGTCCCCGGGCGCCACGTTGCGAACGAGAGTGTCCGCAATCCGGATCGCGCGCTCCAGGTAGCGCCCGTCACCCGTCACCTTGTACAGCACGACGAGCTCCGCCCCGAAGCTCGCCGCCTTGTCCGGCTGCAGGAAACCGGGGCCCGCCCTCATGTCGCCGTCATACCGGCCCGACTGCCCGTCCAGGTTGTAGGGAAAGGGAAGCCCGCCCCACAGCTGGTCCTCCGGGGCGATTCCGTGGGCCATCCAGTAGTCGGCCATCAGCCGCATGTTGTCATGGAGCGCCGGGTCGCCCAGGTACCCGTAGAGCAGGTTCCACGACGAGAGAGCCATGTTGATCTGGTCGCCCCCCAGCCCCCGGGGGTCGTCCTTGTCCGCCTTCCAGACCTGGTGAAGCAGGTAGTACGGGACCCCGTTCGGGCACGCTCTCATGGTGATCCAGAAATTCCAGGTCAGCCGGATCACGTGGTCGTAGGCCTCGGACGGCCCGTCCCCGTACCACGGGACGATCCTCCCCTGCGCGTCCGTCCTCACCTCGTGGTAGCCGAGGAGCTCGGCCGCGACCACGCGCGCGGTCGGCAGGCTCGCCGCCGCCAGCGCCGCGGAAAGGCGAATGGCGGGACCCCAGGAGCGCCCGGGAAAGGTTCTCATGGGTTGCCGCGGCCTCGTGGGTTCGCCAGGATCATCCTCGCCCTAGGCTCAATCCGCGCATCGCGGCGTCAACGGAAAACCGCCCACGCGGCCCAAGCCAAACCTTCAAGCGGTCCGAATAACCGGGACTACGCCCAGACCATGCGGACGTTGATCTGAATGGTTAGCCATCGCGCCAATCAGTTGCCGCCCGCCCCGCTTCCTGGATCGCCGCCTTCCCGATCGGGAGAGGTCGAAATTCCGGGGGATTGCAGCCGCCTGGACTGCCTGTTGCCGTTGGGCAGATCAGGGCGAGTCCGGCTCCCTGGCGCCGGGCGTTTGAAACAGAGGGTCAGAACATGAAGAATACTCTCGGGTTCGTTCACTGGAACTGGAGGGGCGGTTGGTCGCTTCCCGGTCTTGTCACCGTCGTGGCCATCATCGTTGTCTTGGCGCTCATAGTGCGCGGTCGCGGCGGCAAGGGGGATGCATCTGACCCTGGTGCGATCCACATGGCGATCCACGTCAAACGGTGCCCTAGGGGGCACTCGAACCGAAAACGTTCTGATCCGCTGTGTGGCAGAAGGGATCCGGGACTCACGGTGCGGGCTCGGATTCACGCTTGCCGACGTTTCACCGTCTTCCTCCTAAACCCAAGAAAGTCGGGAAAGCCGGACACCGGGTCGACACCGAAGTACCCGCCGGGATTCCCTCCTTGCCACCATAACCATTGCCGCAGAAGTGGATAGCCGCGTTATTCGGGACACCTCCTTGCGGGCGTCTTTGAGCGCGGGACAAAGGACGGCGGCCCCTAGGCAGAGACTCAAATCCGGCCGGCTAGAGCAGCAACCGTTGCCATATCGCACGCCCCGGCTTTCGGCTGGTATCCGGCTGTGATTGGGCCAGTTTATGACGATGCTTCCCCACCCCACGCTGACCGAGCATTACGGCACAGCCGAGGAGAAGCCGGAGTTCGTCAACCGTTTGTTCGACAGAGCTGCCAGGCATTACGATGCCGTGGTGGGCTGGGGCTTCCTCCAAAGTGGAGCTTCCTACCGGCGTTGGGCGTTGAAGGAACACGGCCTGCGCCCGCCGCATCATTTGCTCGATGTGGCCTGCGGCACCGGTTTGGTGGCTGTTGAAGCGGCAACCATCCTTGGCACGGCAGAGAACATCACCTGCCTCGATCCAAGCGAAGGTATGCTGGAGGTCGCCCGATCCAAGTTGGCGGCGCACTTCATACTCGGTCGGGCTGAACAACTGCCCCTGCCTGACAACTCCTTCGACTTTCTCACCATGGGCTACGCGCTGCGCCATGTCACGAGCCTAGATAGGACGTTCCACGAGTATCACCGCGTTTTGAAGCCAGGGGGCAAGCTGCTGATCCTTGAAATCACCAAACCCATCGGCCGCGTCTCCGGTCTTTTCTTCCGTCTCTACTTCCGGCGGATCTATCCGTTTCTCACCCTTCTTTTTACCCGCAGCCACGACGCGCGCAACATGATGCGCTACTATTGGGAAACAATGGATACGTGCGTGCGCCCGGATTCTGTGCTGAAAGCGCTTAGCGATGCGGGGTTGACCCAGGTAAAACGCAATATTGTTCTCGGCCTGTTCAGCGAATACACGGCAATAAAGGCCGGGCTCGCGACCGCGTGAGACCGATCCGGCCTAATCCTCCCCGCCGCACGACCACTCAAATCATGGCGTCACCCGCCCTACCCACCCCCGCCAAGGCCCAACCCAGTCCCGAGCAGGAGAATTTGCTCAGGAACCTTCCCTCCGATGCACGCGCCGCCTATGAACGGTCCCATAATTGGGCCGACCCAGGTGTGCTCGACCCCGTAATTCTCGCAATTCTTAGTGATTTTGCCCCCCATAGCTGCGCGGCTCACCTGACTACGCTGCCCGGCAGCACAAGGCTTATCGACGACTTGGGCTTCGATTCCCTGGCCATCACCGAGGTTGTGTTCTTTGCCGAGGATCTATTCGGCATCAGCATCACAAACCGGGAAATAGCCGAGGTGCGCACAATCGACGACTTGCGTGCCTTCATCCGCAGCAAGGTTGCCACACGCTCGACACCCTGAACGAGGCCCGTCCCGAATGCCTCCGCTGCCCGTCATCACCGGCCTGGGTTTCATCACCAGCATCGGCAACGACCGAGCCTCCGTTCTGCGCAGCCTCCGCGAACTGCGGCACGGCTTTGAACCGGTCGAATTCCTCGGCAACCCCAATCTTCCTGTCAAGGTCGCGGGCACGGTCAAAGGTTTTGACTTTCCGACCCCCAACCGGCGCGACTGGCGCTGGCCGGCCAGTCTAACCGTCGATCGTGAACTCCTCCGGGGCCTCGCGCCGCACGGCGTATACGCACTCTGCGCGCTTAAGCAGGCGCTCGCAGACGCGGGGCTCGATCCCGCCGCACTTGCCGACGGGGACACCGGACTCTACTGCGCCTCGGCGGGCTCGCCGTTTCTATTGGGCCACTTCCTCGACCAGATGCACGCCACGCGCGGCGAGCGCGGCAATCCGATGTGCATTGTTTCCTCCATTGCAGGCACATTGAATTTCAACCTCGCTGCGTGCTACAAGATCTCTGGCGCAGTCTGCGGTTTTTCCTCCGCGTGCGCGTCATCGAGCCACGCGCTCGGTTACGCCATGGATGAGATCCGCCTCGGCCGTCAAACACGGATGCTGGTGGTCGCCGCGGAGGACGTGACCGCCGAAAGCATCCTCCCATTCTCCAGCCTACGGGTTCTCTCCAACAACCCGGATCCTGAAACGGCCTCGCGACCCTTCGACCGCCAGCGAGACGGGTTTGTAGGCACAGGCGGGTCGGTGGCGATCGTTGTCGAGGACGCGGCGCTGGCGCGCCGGCGCGGGGTGCGCATCTACGCCGAACTGATCGGCTGGGGCCAGGCGGGCGACGGCCACAGCGTTGCCGCCTCTCATCCCGAGGGAGCAGGCCTGCGCTCGGCCATGCAGCGCGCACTCGGCGACGCGCATGTGAACGCAGCGGCCATAGACTACGTCAACGCCCATGCCGCCTCGACTCCATCCGGCGATCGCTCCGAGGTGTTAGCGCTGCACAGCGTTTTCACTGGCAACAGCGCCAAGCCCCACATCAGCAGCACCAAGGCGCTCACCGGCCACGGCCTGTCGCTCGCAGGAGCCATGGAAATCGCCTTCTGTGCACTGGCGGTTGCCGATAGGTTCATTCCAGGAGCCGCCCATCTTGAGGAACCCGACGCCGTCTGCGCCGGGCTCGACCTGCCCCGCACCTCGCTTGATGAGGCCCCGCGTCTCGTGCTCAAGAACAGCAGCGGTTTTGGCGGCAGCAATGTCTGCCATGTCCTGCGCCGCCCAGCCTGATCTCCCCGTGCCCGACACCCACACGCTCCGGCTCAAAAAGCTGATAATCTCCACGCTTAGGCTCGATGGGGTCCGTCCCGAGGATATCCCCGACGATGAGCTGCTCATCGGCTCGCCGCGCTTCGGCCTCGACTCGATCGACGCTCTGGAACTCGTGCTGGCGATCGAGAAGGAGTTCGGCGTAAAGATCGGCAGTAGCGAAGAATCGCGAAAGGCGCTTGGCAGCGTCAACACGCTCGCGGACTACATTCGTTCGCGGACGGACCACGCCTGAACCCACCCATGCCAACGACAACTTACCCCCAGCGCAAAGGGGGCGGAAGTGTTGACACCCACTTCCCCGCCGGCTTCGGGAGACGCGCAGACAAGAAAACCCGCATGAAGGCCGGCCTTCACCCACGTAAGCTGCGTGATTTCAGCTGAACGTCCGCACCCTGTGTATGCCGGCTGACCAGCTTTCCGCCGGGATCGAAGCCTGTGATTGCCTGACGCCGTTCGGGGACGCGCCAGCGACGGTTGCCGCATTGCTCGCCGGGCGGCGAGCACTTGAGTTAACTCCGGCCCTCGGCCGCGACGGCGGTGACCCCGTGCCGCTCGCACTGACGGGGCCGATGGACGAGACGCTTCCGCCGCGCTGGGTGCCCGGCTTGCGCCAGCTCGCCTCCGGCATCCCAGCAGCCGCTTGGGGCTCGGCGCGTGCGCCCGTCATCGTCACCAGCAGCAACTTCGGGGTCGGCAGTCTCTATGCTTTCATCCGCAGCCACGATGCCCGCCACCTGGCCTACGGCACGCCATTCAAGAGCGTGGATCTGCTCCGGACTGAATTCGACTGGGGCGAACACGTCCACGTCTTCTCTCACGCCTGCGTTTCCGCGCACCTCGGACTGGCTCACGCCGCCCGCCTGTTGCACGCCGATCTGGCCGACCGCGTGCTCGTGTTTTCCTTCGATTTTATCAGCCCGTTTGTCGCCGGCGGATTCCATAGCCTGAAGATCCTAAATGCTTTGATGCCCATGCCCTACGCCGTGCGCGAGACGGGTTCGATCGGACTGGGCGATGGCGCCGCGTTCGCGGTGCTCACGCGCAAGGCTGCATCCTATCGAATCGCGTCCAATTCCCTGTACAACGAAATGTTTCACTTCACGGGCAACCGGCCGGACGGCTCAGGCTTTGCCGCATGCATGGCCTCAATCGCAACAGCTGCGGCGGCCCGCCGGGTATGGATCAAGGGCCACGGAACTGGCACGTTGGAGGCCGGCCGTCTCGAGGCTGAGGCCATTGCGCGGCGGTTTCCCGACGCACCGCTGGTATCCTGGAAGGGCAGCCTCGGCCACACCCTCGGAAGTTGTGGCCTCGTCGAACTCGCCGTCGCAGTCGCCGCGCTGCGCGCCGGCCGGATTCCCGGCACGGTCGGCGGCGCGGCTCCGAGTTTCAGCGACACCGTCGCATTGGCTCCATTCGACAGCGCGGGTTTCGACGGGGCCGTTCTCGCCAGCAATGCCTTCGGAGGCGCCCATGCCGCGTTGCTGCTCACCCATGATTGAGCGATTCATCCATCATTTGCGCGTCGAGCTGCCCGCCCCCGGCGAAACGGTGGCCGGCGCGCGCATCCGACTGGCAGACAAATTCCCGCGCACGGCGCTGCGCCGGATGACCCACCTCGGACTGCTCGTCGGCTCGGCGCTCGACGGCTCCATGCTGGAGCCCGAAGACGCAATGGTTTATGCGTCGACCTATTCCGAGACGCATGCGTTGGAGGATTACTTGATGAGCTTTCCGCAGCCAAGTCCGTCGCTGTTCCAAGCGTCGATCCATCCCAGTGGCGCGCAGCAGGTCCTCATCGGGCGCCAGCAGCCCATCGCCAGGCTCTGGCCTCTCGCCGGGCAGACGCGCCTTTTGGAGCAGGCATTGTTGACCGTGCTCGTCGAGCCGGCCCGGCGGGTGGCGCTCGTCGGCGGCGAGGAATGCGGCGGCTGGATGATTCAATACAACATGGCTTCACCAAGGTCGTTTGCGTTCGCCGCGGTCGTGACACGGGAAGCGGCCGGCGCTGCGGGCCGAATCACCTTCACGCCGGCCATGCAGGCCGATGACGCATGCCCGTCACTGGAAGAATTCACGCAGGCCCTCGCCGAGCGCGGCTCATTGACCTGGCACGGTGGCGGCGGCCTGTGGAGGCTCGAATGGTCATGAGCGCGACCTCCCCACTCCCGCACAATCCCGGCCCGAGCTGGGGCTACAGCTTCCTGCTGTGGGCGGAGCGGTGGTGGCCGCGGTGGTTCTTCCGCCTGATGTTGATGGCGGGCACCTGGGTCGGGGTCGCGCTCATGCCTGCGCAGCGCGCGCATTCCCGGGCCTATCTCTCCGTTGTCCTTGGCAGGCCTCCCGGGCTGCAGGACGTTTGGCGCCATTTCTTCGCCTTTGCGGACTTCCTTGTGCTCAAGCTCCGAACCGGCCGCGGCGCGGCGGTACGCTGCGTTCTGGAGCCGGAGAACAAGGAGGCGTTCGAGGCGCTGCTGGATTCCGGCCAGCCCGCCCTCTTCGGCACGTTTCACTTCGGCGCCTCTGATCTACTCGGGTACCTGCTGGGCGAACGCGGCATACGCGTTTCCATCATTCGGCTGCGAGTCGGCAACTCCGACGACACTCGCCTTCTCGGCCAGCGGTTTGCCGAGCGGGTCTCCTTTCTGTGGGTCAACAATCCGGCCAATCTGCTTTTCGACCTGAAGGCGGCCATCGAGGCCGGCGATTCGCTCGCGCTGAAGTGCGACCGGCCGGAGTTTAGCGGCAAGACCGAGCCGTTCCACTTCCTCGGCACCCTCAGGCTATTCCCGTTCACCATCTATCACCTGGCCCTGCTGTTTGGCCGCCCAGTCGTGTTTTGCACTGCAGTCCCAGATCCCTCGGAGAACAAGTTGCGCGTAATCGCGTCGCCGGTCTTTGCCCCGGACCCGACGGCCGGGCGCGAGGCAAATTCGCAGGCCGCGCGGGCCCATTTTCAAGCGGTACTCGCCCGCCTGGAAGCATTGGTTCGCCAGCATCCGTTTCTGTGGTTTAACTTCCTTCCCCTGAACCCGGAGGCGCCAGCCATCGGCCGCTAGGCAACACGCAACCTATCCAAGGCATGTCGCTTCGCTCTGTCTACAACCGCCTAGCCTACTACGTCACACTGCTGCTATTCGGCGCGGCGGGGCTGGAGCTGAGCCTCCTCTGCCTGTTGGTCAGCTGGCTGCCGGCGACGGAGCCGACGGAGCGCTTTTTCCAGCGGCTGATCCATCGGCACCTTGCACTCTTCCATTGGTGGTGCGCGTTTGCCCGGCTCGTGCATGTGCGTTATCTCGGATTCGAACGCCTGCCGCGCGGCGGGTTTGTGCTGGCAGCCAATCACCCTGCGCTAATCGACATAACCTGCCTGCTGGCGCGAATTCCAGAAGCGTTGTGCATCTTCAAGCCCGCCGTCCGCCATAATCCCCTGCTGGGCTCCCCCGCCCGCCGCGCGGGCTACCTCGGCAGCGACGGCGGACATGAACTCGTGCGCCGAGCCGCCGCCAAGGTCGCGGCCGGAAACCTGCTGGTCGTCTTCCCCGAAGCCACGCGCACGCCGCCCGGCAAGGCGCTCCTCCCTTTCAAACCCGGCTTTGTCCTCATAGCGCGGCGGGCCCACGCACCGATCCAGCTGGTGCGAATCACCACTGATTCCGATGTCCTGACCAAGGGCCGCGCCTGGTGGCGGCTGCCCAAATTCCCCGCGCATATCGAGGTGGCGGCCGGCCCACTGATCTCCACGGACACAGCTGCCAGCACGCCCGATATGGCCGCGGGGATCGAGGCATGGTTTCACGGGCTACCTGTGGATGCGGGAGCCTGCGCTCCGGAGACCCGCGCGCCTTCCTGAAGGGTCTGTTAACTCCGGCGACCGTGACAACCTCCACCACCCACATCGTCCTGCTGCCGGCCTACAACACGGGTCCGCGCCTGAGCGAGGTTGTCGTCGAGGCAATGAATCACTGGCAGCCTGTCCTCGTCGTGATCGATGGAAGCACGGACGGCAGTGAACTGCCTTTGCTCGAACTGGCCAAGATCAACCCTGCGCTAACCGTCCTAATCATGCCACGAAACTCGGGCAAAGGAGCGGCCGTTCTCGCTGGTGCGCAAGCCGCTCTCGCGCGAGGCTTTACGCATGCGCTGGTCATGGATGCGGACGGGCAGCACCCGGCCCGCAGCATCGCGGAGTTCATGGACACTTCGCTGCTCCACCCGGACGCCCTGGTATTGGGCCGGCCGATCCTTCCCCCGAACACCCCGGTCGAGCGGCGGCACGGCAGGAAACTGAGCGTCGGGCTCGTGCGCTTTGAGCTGCTGGGCCCGGGGATAGACGACCCGCTGTTTGGCTTTCGTGTGTATCCGCTCGCACCGCTTTTCGCCGCGCTTGGGGCACGCCGCGGCGGCCGGCGCTATGATTTTGACACGGAAGCTGCGGTGCGGCTCGGCTGGGCGGGCGTGCCGCCGCGCACCCTTGCCGCGCCGGTCCGCTATCTCTCGCGCGCCGAGGGCGGCGTATCTCATTTCCACTATCTCCGCGACAATGCCACTCTCGTATGGATGCACTTTCGGATCATCACTGAGCTGCTGCTCTGGCGCTGGCCCGCAATGCTTCGCCACCGGCGCCGCTGGCGGCTCGCCGGCGTCTCGCTTGCCCTGCTGCTAGCCTGCTGCGCGGTCGGGCGCGGCGCTGACGCCGATCCGCTCGTGAACCCGGCGCACCTGCTCGCGCCGGCGGGGCCGGCGTGGAGGGACCTGACCGTCGCTTTTGCCCACCATCCGGACATCACGGCCGATTTCACAGAGCGCCGCTTCTTTTCCTTCAAGACCGAGCCAGTGGAATTGAAGGGCGAAGTGCGCGTCTCCGCCGCGCGCGGCCTGAGCCTGCATTACACCGCGCCCGGGGAGCGAATAGTCATCCTAGACTCACAAGGCGTGCTCATTCGCACAGCCGCAGGGGAAGAGGCGCCGCCCGCAGACTCGGGCGCCGCTGCCGATGGCGCATTGCTGCACATCCTGCGCTTGGACCTGGCAGCGCTGGAGACGGGTTTTGAACTTTACGGACAGCGCAACGGCACATCTTGGACCCTCGCGCTCGTGCCTCGCACAGCCACATTGCGCCGCGGCGTGGGCCGGATCACCGTGGAGGGTGAGGCGGCAACGATCCGGCGCATTGAAATCCGCCGCGCATCGCGGCAGGCCATCGAGATTGTCATAGGGCCGCCGCGTCCACCGGCGGCGTTCACAGCGGAGGAGCTGAAGCAGTGCTTCCGTTAGCCTACCCCAGGCGGATGAACCGCCGGATTCCTCTAGCCATGCGACCATCACCCCCGGCAACCACCTATTCCCCGCGATGACCTTTGCCCGCCGTCAATTGCTGGGGTGGGGCGCACTCGCCCTTTCGGCCGCACTTGGCGCCAGCTGGCTGTCGCGGATCGATTACGCCCGGAAAATCTCCATTGACGCACTCGACCTCATTCCAGCCGACGAAAAGTCGCCGGATTTGGCACTGGTTCGATCGCTAGCCAGCCAATCGGAGGCGCGCACGATGTTATTTGAATTGACCGGCCCTAACATCAAACCCGCGCCGGCCGGAGCGGCGGCACGATTCGCCGCCTTACTGGAAAGCGATCCAGCCTTCGAGCAGGCGTTGGTCATGGGCGACACCGCCGTGCGCGACGCGCTCGGGCGCGAACTTTTCGCGCAGCGTTTTGCCCTGCTGTTCCCGATCTGGTTGCACGAGCGCTCCTCAGCCTATGCCGCCAGCGGCAGCCCGCCTGCCGGGTTTTCCGATTGGCTGGCCCATGACACGGCTGCTGCGCTCGCCCGTTTCCTGGCCGAGCCCGAGGCGCCGGCTTTCCAGGATATGATTCCGGACGATCCGCTGCTCCTGATGCCGGAGGCGGTCAACCGGTTGAAGGATGGGCTAGCCTTGGTGCAACCCGGCGCCCCCAGCGCAACGGCGCCAACGCTTGTGTGGGCGCGGCTGGCCGCTTCGCCGCTCAGCGAGGCAGGACAGGCCCCGGCATTCGCCGCGATCGAGCACGCCGCCGTTGCCGTGCGCCAGGATTACCCAGGCTTCGCAGCCGCCTATTCCGGAATCAATCGCTTTGCCGCCGCCAGCCGGGCGCGAGTCGAGCGCGAGGTCATCTGGCTCAATGCGCTCTCGTTCGCCGCTGTGCTCGCCGTGGCCCTCACTTTCCTTCGCGGGGTTCATCGCAGCTTTCATCTGGTCCCGGTCGTCCTGTTTTCCGTGCTTGGCGCTTGGGTGTGCGCCACAATGGCGTTCGATAGGCTGCACATCATGGTGTTCGTGGTCGGATCGCTGCTGACCGGCGTGTCAATCGACTACGGGTTCTATCTCTTCCTGCAGCCGCCGGCGCGGCCAGGAGAAGACTATTGGGAAAAGGTGCGGCGCCTGGCGAAGCCGCTGCTCGCAAGCTGCCTTACGACTGTGGCCGGTTTCATGCTCCTTTTGTTCTCCGAGCTTCCGGTCATTCGTCAACTTGGCGTGTTCGTTGGCGCCGGCTTGGTCAGCGCGCTGGCGGCGGCGGTCGTCTATTTCTCCACAGTCAGGAATCCCTTCCTCGAGACCCGCGCATTTCGCCGCGGACCGTGGCTGTCGGCAGGAGTGCGCCGAGGCATTCGCCGCCTGCTCGTGGCGGCTTGGGTGGCCGCGCTTCCGGGGCTGGCGCTGCTCAAATGGAATGACGACATCCGCGAGCTGGATATTCCATCGCCGGAGCTCAAGCGCGAGGACGCCCGGATCAGCGCGCTCTTCGGCGAACGGACCGGTCGCACGGTTTACCTCACCTTCGGCGCCAGCGTGATGGAGGCGCGCACCTCACTGGACAGATTTGAGGCATGGTTGCGCACTGCCGGCGGTGGTCGCACGCGGACCATCGGACTCAGCGCCGTCGTGCCGACAGAAGACGTGCGCGCCCAAGCCATGCGATTTGGGAGGGACCACCCGGAATTTGCGGGGCAATTCCGCACGGCGCTAGGCGCCGCGGGCTTTGATGCCGGTGCGTTCGCCCCGTTCTTCGAGGCTTACAGCCGGCATGTCACCGGCGCAAAGGTGGTCGATCTCGACAGGGCGCTCGGCGAGCTTCAGGCGAAGCTCATCGGGCCTGTCGGACTTCTGATGCACACAGGCCGCCCACTGAGCTGGTTCGTCACCATTGCCCAAGCTGCGCCGGCGATCGCGCCTCCGGCCGAGACGCACACGGTGAGCGCGAACCAGCTCCAATCGCTCAACCAAGTATTCAGCCGCTACCGGCAATCCGCGCTGTGGCTGAGCTTGACCGGCCTCGCCATTGTCGGGGCCGGGGTGCTTCTTTCCTACGGATGGCGAGACGGCGCGCGAATTTTCGCCATTCCGTGCGGCGCCTGCCTGGGCCTCTTTGGGTTGTTCGGCTGGCTCGGGCATCCCCTCAACCTGTTTCACCTGCTCGGCGCCTTTCTCGGCGTTTGCCTGACCCACAACTACTCGATTTTCACCGCCACCTCGGCCTACCGAAGCGAGCCACCGCCCGTGTCCGTGCGGATCTCGGCGTTGACGGCAGCCGCGTCGTTTGGCGTGCTGGCCCTGAGCGGCATTCCCGTGGTGCGGGCTCTCGGATCGACCGTGGCAATGATGGTGATCTTGGCGCTACTCGTGATCGAGTTTGAACACCTGGCCGCGCTCGGGGAGAAGACATGAGCCACGCCCTGATACAAGCCTGGGAAAGGACGCTTAGCCGGTGCGGAGGCAGCCGCGCGGCTGTGCAGGCGAATGACGGGGTAACGGCGGCGTTTCGTGATCTCGACGCGCGCGCGGCAGCCTGGCTCAGGGCTAACGCGCCGGGACCGGCACAGCTGCGGGGGCGCGCCGTCGTGTTCTCAGCAACGAATGGAATTGCCTGGTTGGAACTTTTTCTGGGCCTGCTGAAGGCAGGGTCGATATTAGTGCCGCTCGATGCGGCCGAGCCGCCGCTGGAGCAACGGCGCCTTGCGGCGTCGCTCAGGGCAGGATTCTGGTGGGACGGGGCAAAGCTCGAGGCGCTGCCGGGAGCAAAGACCTACCGTGACCCGGCGGCCTGCCTCATCAAGCTGACATCGGGCACCACTGTGCAGCCAAGGGCCCTTGTCTTCACCGCCGGCCAACTGCTCGCTGACGGACAGCAGATAAGGTCAACGATGGGCATCGGGCGCGGCGACCTCAATTATGCATTGATCCCACTCGGGCATTCGTACGGCCTCGGCAACCTGACCGTGCCACTGCTGGCACACGGCGTGCCACTGGTCTTCGGAAGCTCATCGCTGCCCCACGCCATCGCGGCCGACTTCTCCAGGTGGAGGCCGACGGTGTTTCCCAGTGTTCCTGCCGTGTGGCGGGCGCTCGCTGCGTCGGACCTCACGCTACCGAGTTTGCGGCTGGGGATTTCTGCCGGCGCGCCCCTGCCGAAGGAGGTGGCGCGCGACTTCGCCGCGCGGTTCGGCCGGAAGCTGCACAGTTTCTACGGCTCGAGCGAGACCGGGGGCATCTCCTATGACCGGACTGGTAAGGCCGCCCTTGTCGGCGAGGTCGGCCGTGCGATGCGCGGAGTGAGGCTGACCGAACTCAAGGGCGCGCGACTCCAGGTGACCAGTGGCGCCGTGCTGACGCACGGCAACCGGCGGCGGGTCGGGAAACTGGGCGCGTGGATCATGCCGGACCGTGTGGCCCTGGATGCGCGGGGCAACGTGACCCTGATGGGCAGGCGCGGCACGATTGTGAAGATTGCCGGCAGGCGAGTGAGTCTTTCCGAGGTTTCCGAACGGCTGCGGCGGCTGTCGGGCGTGCGCGAGGCTTGGGCGGGAGTCGGCGCCGGAGCCGATCCCGTGCTCGGCGCCGTCGTCGCGTCCGACCGAACCGTGGCCGAACTGCGCGCTGCCCTGCTGGCCGACACCGCTGCCTGGAAGATTCCAAGGAAACTAATAGCCGTTGCACGGCTGCCGATAACCGCGCGGGGCAAGAACGACACCCGGGCGCTGCAGGCGATGATCCTCTGAACTACCGACGGCCCTGCCTCACCGGCACGCCACGCCGGTCCCCGTTCAGACCCGAAGCGCAGTCACTCCGACAAGGGAGGCTTCGATCTCGACCCGGAGCTCGGTGCGGCATAGGTCGGCCCGAAAGTAGGAGACGCGGTCCATTTTCGAAAGGAACCTCTTCTCCAAGGTGGCGGCCACCAGCGGCTGGTCCGCCGCCCGGCGAAGGTAGACTTTGAAATGCCGCATCGAATTGCCGCCTCGGTCGAGACCGGGACCGAGCCCGCACGCGACGGATATTCCCCGCAGATTTTCGAGGGTGCAATCCAGCTGCTTTCGCGTGGCGTTTGGGAAAACGGTCAAATGCCCGCGGATGGCAGCCGTGCCGGAGATGAAGACGGTCGCGCGGTCCGCCTCGGGGACCACCGTCGCACGGGCAAAACAGGGGGCTCGCGGTCCGTATTCGCCGGGATAGTCGTACGCGGGTATCTGCAGCGGGTTCTCGACGTGGCGTGGCCGCACGCGGCACGCAGCAAAGGCGACCGTCAGCGCGGCCGACTTGGTGCCCACGGCGGAGGAGGATGGTAATCGCGCCCTGAATCCGTCGCCGTAGAATTTCTCAAAGGCCAGGGAGCGTCCCCGGCAAAACACACGGTAGTTTTCCAAGCTCTCATGCCCGGGTTCGTTAATGGCCGGAACATAATTCCAGATTCGCGCAAGGTGCCATTCACGGGCCGCCTTGAAGATATTCCGGTACAGGCGCCGCGCTGCATCCTCCAAACCCAAGGCCAGGGGAACAGTGGCGGCACCGAGCAACCAGCCCTCCGCCTGAAAAAGGGCAACGGGCCCCATCCGCCCGGCAGGCCGGACGGCGCCAAAGAGGCCTTCCCCCGCCTCGCCGGCGAGCAGGGGAAGTCCGGCGTAGAACACACCGGGCTCGCCGGCGCCTGGGCCGATTCTCGAGAAAGGCGATTCTGCCGCAGCAATGGACATGAGCAGTTTTAGCTGGAGGAAGCCGCCATTTTGGGGCTAAGGATGGGCTCGGCCTTCATGGGATGCAATCCCATGGGCCCAGAGGGGCCATTTTACAATGCCGGAGGCGTTAGTGCGCGCTTGAGCAGGCGAATGTTGAGAATCACTGTCGAAACGTGCGGTTCCTCATCATTGTCAACCTGGCCGGCAAACTGGCGGCCATTCTCGTGTGCCGGACAGCTCCCGCCACGGCCCTTGCGCTTTGGTTTACGCCCGACGCGGTTCTGGCTTACCATCTGTTTGCGCCGCACGCGCAGGGATTGGTGCGCGTGCACCGCCGCTTTAAGACCCTCCGGCGGGAGGTGTGGCTGACGATCGATGACGGCCCCGACCCGGAAGACACACCGCGCATTCTCGAATTGCTTGCGGCACATGGTGCGCACGCGACGTTTTTCGTGATCGGTGAGAACGCCGCCATTCACCCCGGACTCGTCCGGGCAATCGCAGACGCCGGGCACGAGGTGGCGCATCACACGCACACACATCCCCTGGGAACATTCTGGTGCGCTTCTCCGGCGCGCGTGGGACGTGAACTCGACGCGGCGACGGAGGTATTGCGCTCCACCGGAGCAAACCCGATGCGGTTCCGCGCGCCCGCCGGGATCAAGAATCTCTGGCTTGCTCAGGCACTGGCCGCGCGCGGCCTCACCTGTGTGGGCTGGAGCGCCCGCGGATTGGAACGCTGGTGCGCGGAGCCACGTGAGGCCGCGTCGAGGGCCACGAGGGGTCTCTCTCCCGGGGCGATCCTATTGCTTCATGAAGGGCCACGAGTGCCCGCGAATATCCGCGTTGCCGCCATTCTCCTCGTCCTAGAACGGCTGAAGGAACTCGGCTACCAGTGCGTCGTGCCCCGGCCGGATCAGCTGGTTGCTTAAAAAGGCGATCAAGCCTTTTCCGATCCCGGAAAGACTCGAAGCAACTGCTGGTGCACGCCGGCGACTGTCGAGCCCAGGACGGCGCCCGCGATAACGTCGAGAAACACGTGCTGGCGGATGGCAATCGTGGAATACAGGATTCCCAGGCACCACAGCCAGTTGAGGGCACGAACGAGCGGCCCGGCGCCCATTTGCCTCAAAAGGCGCTCGAACCAGATCGCAGTGAACACTGCAAAGGCTACGTGCAGAGACGGACAGGCGTTGCCCGAGGCATCGGCCGCCTTCAGGAAGACGAACGCAGGATGACGCGACCAGTCGACCTCGGCCGGCGGCACGGCCGTTGGCAGGAAGAGGAATATCCCGAGGCCGATGACGCTGAGCCCGACGGCAGCGAAACCGTAGGACACGAGCTCGCTGCGATCGATCAGCAGCGCGGGTGCCAGCGGCAAATAAAACCACAACGAAAGATAGAGAGGCAGGGCTCCCGGCCAAAAGCCTATCAAACGGTCGATCGGTGTGAGCGGCACGGTTGTGTACGGAAAGAGCGGGTGCCGAAGCAGCCAGAAATAGATGCCAAAGAAGACTATCATGCCCGTGGTTGTGCCAAAGGCCTTTGCCGGCCACCATTTGAGCATGCGGGGGCCGATCTGGTGAAGCCAGGCGGCTTGGGGAGGATGCTTGTGCGGCAACTCCATGATCTGAAAAGCAGTAGGCAGACGCCGGGATTGAACTGCAAGCGGATGCGGCCAAGGCCGGGTCCAGACTGGGGATTCTCACGAAGGCAGGCGCTTGGGCAACGCATGAACGGCCACGCCGCAATGAAGGCAACAGGTCGTCCTGCCAGATCGGCGCCAGGACACCGCTCCTTTGAAACGACGGCAAACGGTGGGCAGGAGTGCCCCTAGGAGCAACGAGTCCTCTGCTCCACCACTGATTCTCGCCCGCCCTTGCGAAGATTGATGGACAAGTACCGCCAATACCTCTTCTGGCGACGTTCGCCGCCGTTCGCCTATTATCAAATCTTGCCCGTCCTGGCTCCCTAGACCAACCGGAAGCCCAGAGCCTCAAGCTCGTTCATGGTAAATGGGGCGCTTTCCAGCACCTCCCTCAGCTTGGCCAGGGCCTCCTGCATCGCCGGAACATTGAAAACAGCGGCTCCGTCATCGCGGTCATGCAGTTGCACCGTCCATGAGCCCGGCGCCGCGTCGGCTCCCACCTGCAGGACAGACCCATACAGGTAATTGCCCGGCAGGCCCGGATGCGGGCCCGCTCCGGGCACCAGGAACAGGGTGTGCATCAAATTATGGGCGACCGGAAGCTTTTCGGCTCCCGCGTGCTTGGCCCTGTGGAGGACAGGATGCACCACCACCCTGCCCCGAAAGCTCTCCGCATTCTTGTGGAACGCAAGAGGCAGGGACCTGACGTAGCGGTCAAAGATGCTGGCGTTGGACTCCAGGGTCTCGGCGTCCACCTGGCCTGCCGCGAAAGCCTCCAGGTTGCCGGCGTGGAAACACGGCAGCCGGGCCAGCGACCGCGCGGTGACATGCCCGTCCTTGTGGTCCGAGTGGGCGTAGATCTGGTGCGAGGCGTATAGCCTGGCCAGCGCATCCTGGTAGGTGGGGGTGACCGGCACCGCGCCCGTGGGGCTGTGCTCGATCATTTCCAGGACGGTCTGGTCAAACTGCGCGTTCGGATCGTGGGGCATCGTGCTGCCTACCCGGATAATGGGCGCGGACCGTTAAAATGACGTGCGGGAAATCCCCCTTCCTTCAGGGAGGGGGATAAAAGCACGCGCTTAAGTGCCTTGGCATTCGGAGATGTAGTGACGGATGATCTCGGTAAACACGGCGCCAGCGGAGCCGGCCTGGGTCCAAAGCTGCCCGCGGCCGCAAAGACGATTCAGATGCGGGAACTGTTCGCGCAGGTAGCGCGAGGTATGGCTCTTGAGCAGGTTGGCGATTTGGGATGGGCTGAAGCGCGGCGGTGCGGAGACAAAGACATGGACGTGGTCCTCGTCCGTTTCAACCTCCAAGAGGCGCAACCCCTGCCGCTCACAGCATTCGTGCAGAAGTTTCTTGCAGGCAGCATCAACCTGGGTCGTAAAGATCCTCCGGCGATACTTTGGGATCCAGACCAGATGGCAGGCGATGGAGTACTGGGTGTATCGGGTCGTGCCAGAGGATGATTCCATGGGCGTTATGCACTTGAAAGCCATATGAAGTAACTGATCTTTGTTCCAATGATACAAGTCTGCATCGTACCCCTGGACATCCCGGTGAAAGCCACCCGCGATTCCGCGTGGGCTGGGGCGCAGGAGGCGGCGCGGGAATGGAACGAGTGCGTGGAGTTGGTCTGGGTGGCGATGCGGGCCAAGACGCCGTGGCCGAACCGGGGCAAGCTGCAGGTCGCCACCAAGGGCCGCTACAGCCTGCACAGCCAGACCGTGCAGATGATCGCCAAGTCCGTATTGACCGCTTTTTCCACCGCCAAGGAGCTCAGGCGGACCCGCCCCGAAATGGGCATGCGCTACCCGTACCGCAAGAAGCGCCACCACTGCATGCTGTGGCCCGCGCAGGCGGTCGCCGAAAAGGACGGGAAGATCATCTTGCCCATGGGCAAGGGCCGCGCGGACCTTGTGCTGCCCCTGGGCCGCAAACTGCCGTTTGCGGCCGGAGCCTGCAAGCTGCTCTGGAAAGACGGCTGGGAGCTGCATGTCTCTTCGCGCGATCCGGTCAGGGCAGCGGAAAAGCCCGGCGGCGAGCGCGCCACCGGCGACCTCGGCGAGATTCACCAGGTCGCGGTAACGACCTCGGCGGGCAAGGCGCTCGTGGTTTCCGGCCGCGGGATCCGGTCCGTCAAGCGGCGCCGCTGCAAGATGCTCGCGGAAATGTCCATGCTGCGCAGTCGCTGCAGGCCGGGCTCGCGCCGGGACAGGAAGCTCGCCCGCGGCCGTCGCAGACAGTCGCGGCGCACGCGCCGGCAGATCCGCGACTTGCGCCACAAGGGCCTGCGCGCAGCCGTGGACTTTTGCACGAATGAGAAGGTCGGCTCGCTGTACGTCGGCAATCCGCAGGGCGTGCGCCGGCGCAACTGCGGCGCGGTGCACAACGGCCGCATGGCGCGCTGGGAGTGCGGCCTCGACCTCAGGCTCCTCGAGCACAAGTGCGGGCTGGCCGGCATCACCTTCCCGAGCGGGACGCAGCGCGGGACTTCCTCGCACTGTCCCTCCTGTCAGCATCCCCAGCGCCCAGCGGGGCGCAACTTCACCTGTAACAAATGCGGTGCCACGGTGCATCGCGATGTCATGGGTGCGGTCAACCAGCACCGGATTGGCTTCGGCCTGCCGGTGCCTGTGCCCAAGAGCATAAAGTATCTGCGACCCGGCGACGTTTCCCTTCGCCAATGCGCCGGACATGAACAGCCGGCGCAGGCGAGCAGTAGTCGCCCGGACACGGGCCAGCCCGAAAACCAAGGGCTGTTGTCTTGCGGAGCGGGAAAGCCGGGCAACCGACTCGCCAATACCGCGCCAGACGTAGATCAGGGAATCCAAGCACTTCTGCCGAATGGCCCAAAGCCAGTCGCTGAAGGACGCATCCGCGTCAGCCCAACGGTCCCGATCGAATCCCAAGAAGCCCGTCGCCTTTAGGCGATGGGAGTGTCACGACGAATCAATCTTAGTTGCGCGGAATTCCTTTCTGGGCGAGGATAGCCCGCCGTTTGAATATTCCCACGCCGATCATCAGGCGAACACTCGCCGCAGCCCTTTTTTCCGTCTTCGCGAGCGGCGCCGCCGCGATGACGCCCTCCAAGCACGACGTCCTCCTTGCGATCTCGCTGCTGGAGAAGAACATCACGGGGCCGGAGGCGAGCGACGCGGCCAAGACCGTCGTCGTCTACGCTCAGGAGAGCGAGGACGTGATGGTCGACATCGGCCCCGACCAGCTCCCGTGGGTCGCCGAAAAGTGGGGGCTCGATCGGACGCGGGAGCAGGCCAACCAGTCCCTCCTCGTCGCGGCCTTTGTCGCCGGGAACATCAAGTCCCAGATCAAGAACGACAAGGCGGAGGATGACACCTACTCGGGCTGGATCTTCACGATCGACGCCTACAAGCGCCTCCGCGCAAAGTCGGCCTTCCGCAGTCCCTCGATCGAGTCTCTCCAGCAGATGCAGGATGAGGGCACCCTCCTCCAGCACGCCAGGGACGTCCAGTTCAAGGACGAGGAATCGGAAGAGCCGCGCCCGCCGCTCGCCTGAGCCGCGGGGAAACCCGTCAGGGCGAGGCGGCCGGGGCCCTGAAACTCCGCCATTTCCCGAGCGGCAGGCTGGCGACCGCGATGAGAGCCAGCTGGCTCGCGATGAACACGCTCAGCCACCAGAACGCGGCCTCGGTGAACCCGTAGCTGTGGAGCCCGATCCCGAGCATGTTGGTGCCGAACCAGCTCCAGCTCGTGACGACGTTCCCGAAGACGGCGAGGCACATGAGCCCGCGCTGCTTCACGAGCCCGCCCCAGCGCGCGTGCAGGATCAGGGCGTTCCAGATGACGATGATGAGCGCCCCGTTCTCCTTCGGGTCCCAGCCCCAGAAGCGGCCCCATGACTGGTCGGCCCAGATGCCCCCGAGGGTCGTCCCAACGAAGCTGAAGAGGGTCGCGAAGCAGACGATCCCGTAGACCATGCGGGCGAGGGCGTCGGCCGTGGCCTTGTCCAGGGTTCGCGTGAACACCCCGCGAAGGATGTAGATCACGGCCAGGATCCCGGCGAGGAAGGTGGAGGCGTAGCCCGTCGTCACGACGACGACGTGGGTCCCGAGCCAGAAGTTCGAGTCGAGGACGGCACGCATCATCTCGAGCGTGTCCCCGGCGAGCGCGAGGTGGTGCGCGATGAGGAGGGTCGCAAACCCGATCATGCCGGCCGCGGCGGTGCCGATCGCGTTCTTGTAGGTAGCCTCGAGGACGAGGCACAGGGCCACCGAGCCCCAGCCGATGAAGAGCGCCGAGGAGTAGAGGTTCGTGACCGGAGGGCGGCCCTCGAGCCACATGCGGGTCGCGATGCCCGCCGTCGTGACCGCCCATCCGAGCGCGACAAGCCCCCAGGCCGAGACCCTGGCGGGCTCGGGCCACTTGAGCCAGGAGAGCACCGCGCAGAGGAAGGCGCAGAGGTAGATGATCATGGCCGCGTAGAAGGGCTGGGCCGCGTTGAAGACCGTCTCGATCCGGGCCTTGCGGACCTGCGGGCCGAAGCGCTTCTCCAGGCCGGACCCGTACATCTGGACGATGTGCGCGAAGCTGGGCGCCTCGTGGTTGCGCCACGCATAGCCCATGCCCGCATAGGCGAGGACCGGCGGGCTGACGAAGCCCTGCCCGAAGCTTTCCAGGAGGGCGTGGCCGGCGGTGTGCCAGGCGTTGGGATCGGCGGCGCCGTCGTCGGGCGGGATGGCGAGGAGGTCGGTGCTCTCGGCCATGCCTATGAACTTCTGGCCCTCCGCGATGAGCGCGGCGGCTTTGGCCTCGTCGTGGGGCTTGCCGGCCTCCTTCGCGCGCACCGCCTCGACCCCGTCGGAGAGGCTCTCCTGGAGGTGGAGCAGCTCCCCGAGGAAGTCCCTGGTCCCCTCCGGCGCCAGGGCCCGCCTGAGCCGCAGGTAGTGCGAGAGGTTGCCGTAGAGCTGGACGACGGCCGACTGGAACCGGGTCCTCGACTGGGCCTCGACCGGCTCCGCGAGCTTCTCCTGGGCCTCGATCTGCTGCAGGTAGGGCGCGATCTCGCTGAATGACATCCTGCGCTGCCGGCTCGGGAGGAACCCGATGAGCGCCATCACCTGCTCCGCCGCCTTGTCGTAGTGGATCGCGAGGTTCTCGTCGTTCTTCCCGATCAGAGAGAGGAGGTCGGGGTTGTCGACGACAAAGACCCGGTAGGTGTCCGCCTTTTCCGGGGCGTAGAAGACGTCGAGGAGCCATTCGTCGGGCGTAAGCTCGGTGCGGTCGGCCCTCATGACCCTCTGCCTTCCCTGAATAACGAGGAGCGTGCTCCGCGCCACCGAGTCGAGCGGCTTGATCCGGCCCTCGGCGAGGACGGGCAGCCTGCCGAAGGCGAGCACGGCGTCCGACCCGCCTTCCGGCCTCTGCACGGACCCCAGGAGGACGCAGACTGCGGCGACGGCCACCACGAAGACCGGGATCCTGTGCCTCATGCGCGCCTCCTTCCGCGGGCGAACCCCGCCAGGTGGATCAGGAACTGGATCACGAGCCCGAGCGTGATCGCGGCGCACGCGATGTAGGGCGCGAGCCAGCTCGGGTTGCGCACGACCTGGAGGATCGTCGTCTTGTCATTGTTGTCGAAGCTCGCCTGGTAGTACGTGAGACCAGCGTACCGGAGCGGGTTGTTCATGTAGATCAGGACCTCGCGCCCCTCCCCGCCCTCGGGCGGGTTGATCCGGACCTTGCTCGAGAAGTTCTTGGGGATGTCCGTGCCGGGATAGATGTCGTGGCTGAACTTCTCCAGCGTGAGGGAGTAGGGCTCGTAGAGCCGCTTCGGCCTCATGGCCATCTTCCACGACCGGCCCGCGTACTCGAACCTCTGGGGGTTGCCGAGGAGCACCGAGACCGCCCAGGTCCCGAGGGATCCCTCCGGCCCCACGAGCTCCACGTACGCCGAAGGCGTGTTGCGCTCGTCCTGCCGGTAGGTGACCTCGGCGGGCGTCACGGCCAACTGGGGCCCCATGCCCTGGTTGGCCGGCGAGGCCGGCGCCCCCGGCGCCTGGGTGCGCATCTGGACAGTCGAATTCTCATAGTATGCCCGCGGCACCACCTTGAAGGGCAGGACGGGGTTCTGGACGACCGCTCCGCTCGCGAGCATCGACTCGGGGATCGCCACCACCTGGTCGAGCTTCGGGTCGGTCGCGTCGATGACCGCAAGCTCGTTTAAGAGGCTGCTTTCCGAGTAGTTCCTGGTCTCGCCCTCGTCCAGGCGCATCTGGTAGTCCTGCTGCACGAGGCCGGAGACGAGCTCGCCGACGAGGAGCAGGATCAGGCCCGCGTGCGCGGTCCAGATGCCGGCCTTCCCCCAGCCCCGCCTGAACCGGTAGGCATGCGCGCACAGGAGGTTCACGAGGAGGAGCCCGCCGATCGTGTACCCGCCGGGGTAGACCGGGACGCGCAGGTCGCCCACCCTCGCGAAGACGAGGAACGAGTGGAAGAACTTCTGCTGCACGGCCCACACGCCGAGGTGCACCTGGTCGAGCGTCGCCCAGAAGACGAGGACGATCGACAGCGCGAGGAGGAAGACCGTCAGCCTGAGGGAGACCAGGACGTTGCGGAGCTGTATGATGAGGGGGGGCATCGGCGGTCAGGGCGCCCGGACCGTGTGCAGGAACTCGATGAAGGCGGCCTTGGCCGCCTTCACGGCGCCCCCCGGCCCCATGAGCTTGAAGAACCAGGTCGACCCGCCGAAGGGGACGATCGCCCCGACGATCGCCTTGGCGCCGGGATCGCCCGGAGGGAAGAGCTCGACGATCGTGAAGCTGAGGCCGTTCGCCTCGAGGCGGCTGACCGCGGGGTCGAGCTCCTCGGCCCTGAGGGGGGCGAGCCCCACCTGGCCCCGCCAGCGGTTCACGTTGGCGAGCTCGCCGCCGACATCTCCCGGGAAGGCCGTGACCGAGAGTTCCGCATCGCCGCCGTCGCCGGGGACGGCGTAGCTCCCCTTCCGCATCGCCGAGGCCGGCTTGGCCTTCCATGCGGCGGGCGCCTCCCAGGCCAGGTCCGCGCCCGCGGCCGTCGGGACGGAGGTGTCCGCCATCGATGCCCCCGGGGCCGGCTCCGCCTGGGTTCCCGCCCCGGCTGCGGCCGCCGGAGGCTCCGGATCCTTCTCCTTGGGCACCTTGTAGGTGGCCACCTTCTCCCCTCCGCACGCGCCCAGGAGCAGCGTTGCCGCTGCGAGGCCGGATAGGAGCGTGCGCGAGGACATAAAGGGGGCCAACGTCTCCCCGCCTTCCCGAAAACTCAACTTTCTTCCGCGCGCAGCGGGGCCCTGCCGTCGGCGAACTCGGCCTCGAGCCGCTGGCCGGGTCTTATGGCCGCGCGCCGGATGACGGGCCTGCCCCTGTCGTCCCGCACGATGGCGAACCCGCGGTTGAGCACGGAGCCCGGGCTCGCGCCCTGGATCCGCTTGCCGAGCGAGCCGAGCCGCTGGCGGTAGAGGAGCACGCGGGTCTCCGGGGAGGCCCGCTCGAGCCGGGAGGCTGCGCCCGAGAGCCGGTGGACGCGGTCCTGAATCGAGGAGCCGAGCGCCGACGCGAGCCGGTTCGACATGTCGTCGAGGCGAAGGTAGCCCCGCTCGACAAGCGCCGCGGGCGAAAGCAGGCGCAGCCGGGACCTGCCGTGGGCGACCCGCTCCCGGGCGCGGTCCATGGCCCCGGAAAGGGCGCCCTCGGCGGCCTCCCTGGCGGTTCCGGTCCTCTCGGCGAACCGGACGAACTCGCTCGAGATCAGCTCCGCGGCGGCGCTCGGCGTCTCGGCGCGCCTGTCGGCCGCGAAGTCGCACAGCGTGAAGTCGATCTCGTGGCCCACCGCGGAGATCGTCGGCACGCCGCAGGCCGCAACCGCGCGGACAAGGGGCTCCTCGTTGAATGCCCAGAGGTCCTCGATGCTGCCGCCGCCGCGCCCGATGACGATCAGGTCGAAGATCCCGAGCGTCTCGGCTAGGCGCAGCATCTCGACCATCTCGGCCGCGGCGCCCTCCCCCTGGACCTTCGCGGGAAGCACGACGACCCTTCCCCTCCAGCCGCGCCGGATGAGGATCCTCATGAAGTCCTGGACGGCGGCGCCCGTGGGCGACGTGACGAACCCCACGGTCCCCGGCATCTGCGGGATCGCCTTCTTCCTCTCCGGGGCGAACAGGCCCTCGTCCGAGAGCCGGCGCTTGAGGGCCTCGTACTGCAGCTGGAGCGCCCCCACCCCGTCGGCGACGAGAGTCTTGACGACCAGCTGGTACTTGCCCTGGGGCTCGTAGACGCCGACGTCGCCGTACGCCACAACCTGCAGCCCGTCCCTCAGCTTCACCGACTGCCTCGCGGCATGCGCGCGGAACATCACGGCCGAGAGCTGGGCCCCCGCGTCCTTGAGGGAGAAGTAGGCGTGCCCGCTCGGCTGGACGCGCAGGTTGGACACCTCGCCCCTCACCCAGCAGGGGCCGATCGCCCCCTCGAGGACCGCCTTCACCCGCCGGGTGAACTCGGTCACGGTCAGCGGCCGGGCGTCCGGTCCCGGGCCCGCCAGGTCAATCGAGGCGGTCGGCATAGCGCTTGCGGACCCAGTGGACGAACGCCGTCGCGGCCACAAGGACGCCGACGCCGGTTATCACCATCTTGAAGTTGCCGTTGAAGACCCCCTTGCCGAGGACGACGAACGCGACCGCCCAGGGGAGGATGCAGACCCAGGAGACGATCATGTAGAGCCGGAACGGCACCTCGGCCAGCCCGAGGATGTAGGACTGCATGAAGAACGGCGGTCCGGGGGTCAGGCGGAGCATGAGGGCGATGTTGAGCGCGTTTTTCTTCGTCACCCGCGGGATCCTGTAGCCGTAGTGCTCGGTGACCCTCGAGAGGATCGGGCGGAGCGCATAGCGGGCGAGCCAGTAGGTGAGCGCCAGGTTCGCGGCGATCGCGGCCATCGTGGCGACGATCACGCCGGCGAGCGTCATCTGCGCGGCGAAGGCCTCGCCGGCGACGATCGTGAACGCGCTCAGCGGGGCCCCGACGGCGGGCAGGAAGGCGGTCGCGGAGAAGTACACCCACGGCCCGGCGTCGCGGATCATTGCCATCCCCTGGGCGGCCATGCCGCGGATGTTCACGCCACGCAGCAGGAGCAGCGCCGCCGCGACCGCCGCGAACGCGACGACGCACAGCTGGAACAGCGGGAGTTTCCTTTTCTTGAGGGGCTCCTCGGGCGGCATGGGACAAGCCTGCCCGTCCCCCCGATCCACCGTCAAGAACTCGCGCGATGCGCCGGGCCGAGCGCCCGTCCCGGGATCGTCGGAATGAACCCTCTGGATGGGCCCCGGCCATGGGGATTCGGCAATGCAAAGGGACGATATTTTTACGTGAAAAGATGTACTTCATACGGCGGCTGAGCCCGCTCCGGCCCGAGGGGAAAGGCCACAAACGGGGCCACGATCCAGGCCCAGTTTCAGGACGGGCCGCGGCGAAGGAGATTGTGTATCGACTCATCATCCGCTTCAACCTGCCGCCGAACAGGTCAAAGCCATGCCTCGGGACTCATCATCGAGCGCGTCCACGCCGCCGTCCCCGCGCGGCGTGTTTCCGTCGACGCAGTGGTCGATGGTCCTGAACGCCGGCAAGGGCTCGGAGTCCCAGGCGCGTTCCGCGTTGGAGTCCCTGTGCCGCCAGTATTGGTACCCGCTTTACAACTTTGTCCGCCGGCAGGGGCGGACGCATCACGAGGCCGAGGATTGCACGCAGGAATTCCTCGCCCGGATGCTCGCGTCGGACTGGGTGTCGCGGGCCACGCCCAAACGCGGGCGCTTCCGCACGTTCCTGCTGACCTCGCTGCGCAATTTCCTGGCCAATGAATGGCAGCGCGGGCAGGCGGCGAAGCGGGGCGGCGGCCAGGCCCCCGTGCCGCTCGAGTTCAGCACCGCCGGGGAGCGCTTTGCCCGCGAGCCGGCGGATCCGGACCTCACCCCCGAGCAGGCGTTCGACCGCAACTACGCGCTCGACATGATCAGCCATGCCATCGACGCGCTGCGCGAGGAATATGAGAAGAGCGACCGGGGCGTCCTCTTCGCCGAGCTGCGTCCCCACGTTTGGGGCAACACCAGCCAGAAATCGGTTGCCCAGCAGGCCGAGCGGTTCGGCATGAACGCGCACGCCTTCACCGTCGCGCTGCAGCGCCTGCGCCGGCGGCTGGGCGAGCACCTGCGCAGCGACGTCGCCCAGACCGTGGCCGACGAGGCCGACGTCGACGCCGAGCTCCGCCATCTGATCAAGGCGTCGGGCGGCTCGTCGTCGCCCTGGTAGCCTTCCATTCCGCCAGGATGGCAGGCCCGCCATCGCCTGCGCGGGCCGCCCGGTGGCGGACCCGGCCGCCATGCCCGCCTCGCGCAATGCCCCGCCGCAGCGGTCCTTATAGCGCGCCTTCGGACGGATCCCGGCGGGCCGGGCTCAAGTGCCGGCCGGACAATCCGGCTCCATATCCGAGGCCCGCGGACGGGGTTTTGGCGAAATATCGCGCCCTGCCTGTGATATCGCGCGGGGGAATCGGTAGTAAGCGGTGAAGGCAACGGTTCCCGCCAGACTCCGCAATCAGCGGGGCGAGGCGGACGACCGGGGCCCCTCAACCAGAAACGCTCAGCTCCCACCAAAATGAACACCCGAAATGCCTCAGTCCTCATCCTCGCCGCGGCGCTCAGCGCGTCCGCGCTCAGTCCGTTGTTTGCCTCGACCAAGGAAGACATTCCCGTCGCCTACTCCGTGCGCACCCTCATCTCCACATCCAACGGGGACATGAAGGTCCAGCGCGGAATGACCCGGGGAGACGTCTCGTTCGCGATGAGATACAAGGATCGCGAACAGCTGACGCCCGACGTCTGGGTCTACACCGGCTACCATGCGAACAACTCCAACACGGCCAACTCGCAAGGCTGCGAGACCGTGGTCATCACGTTCTCGAACGATCGCGTGTCCGACCTGCAGCTTGTCAACAAACCTGCATTCGCCGCCATCGCCGCGACGCTGAAGCCCGATTCGCCGGCTCGGAACATCGCCAGCAGGTAGCGGCTCGGTCGGCCAGTCATCGCATCGTGCCTGATTGCCCTGCATCCGCCGTTGCCGATCGTACCGCTGCACGGAGCCACAGCCCAGGGGGGCTGTGGCTCTCTGCGTTTGGCCAATTGACCCTTGTTACCGAGCTGCCCTTCCGCTAGCACAGCCCGTCCCGAACATCCCGTGACCTCCTCCGGCTCCGATGAATCGTTGGTCGCGCGGCTGCTCGCCCTCCCGGCAGCCGAGAGGATGCCCTCACTGGAGCGCGCCTGTGCCGAGGATCCTGCGCTGCGCGACCGGCTGCCGGACATCTGGGTCGCGATCGCCGCCGCGGAGGATTCCCAGCAGGCGCGATCCGGCGGGAGCCTTTCCCCCGACTCACTGGTGCAGGCCTTCAACCTAGCGCTGGAGGCCGCGCCGACGGAAGCCCCCGGCGCCCGGATCGGGCCCTACAAGCTGCTGCAGGAGATCGGCCGGGGCGGCTTCGGCGTGGTTTGGATGGCAGAGCAGGAGGAGCCGATCAGGCGGCGGGTGGCGCTTAAGATCATCAAGGCCGGCATGGACACGAAGGAGGTGATCGCGCGGTTCGAGGCCGAGCGGCAGGCGCTGGCGCTCATGGACCACCCCAACATCGCGCACGTCTTCGACGCCGGGGCGACGGACTCCGGCCGGCCCTTCTTCGTGATGGAGCTCGTCCGCGGCGTGGCGATCACGCGGTACTGCGACGAGAACCGGCTGCCCGTCGAGGCGCGCCTGAAGCTGTTCATGACGGTCTGCCAGGCGGTCCAGCACGCGCACCAGAAGGGCGTGATCCATCGCGACCTCAAGCCGTCGAACATCCTGGTCACCCTCCACGACGGCGTGCCCGTGCCCAAGGTGATCGACTTCGGCATCGCGAAGGCGACGAGGTCGCGCCTGACGGAGAAGACGCTCTTCACGCAGTTCCATGCATTCATCGGGACGCCCGCCTACACGAGCCCGGAACAGATGGAGATGAGCGGTCTCGACGTCGACACGCGTAGCGACATCTACAGCCTGGGCGTGCTCCTTTACGAGCTGCTCACGGGCCGGCCGCCGTTCGATGCCGGGACCCTGATCAAGTCCGGCCTCGAGGCGATGCGGCGCACGATCCGCGAGGTCGAGCCGCCGCGGCCCTCGCACCGGCTGACGACGCTGGCAAAGGAGGACCGAAAGACGGTCGCGCAGCAGCGGGGCACCGAGGAGTCCAAGCTCTCGATGCTCGTGTACGGCGACCTCGACTGGATCGTGATGCGCTGCCTCGAGAAGGACCGCACGCGCCGCTACGAGACGGCGAACGGCCTGGCCCGCGACATCCAGCGCCACCTTGAAAACGAGCCGGTCGTGGCGCGGCCCCCGAGCACGGCCTACGTCCTCGGGAAGCTCATCCGCCGGAACAGACCGGTGTTCTTTGCCGGCGCGACGATCGCGGCCGTCCTGGTGCTGGGCGTTGTCGCGAGCACCTGGGAGGCGGTGCGGGCAAGGCGCGCCGAGCGGACCGCCGCACTGGAGCGCGGCCGGGCTGAGGACCTGCTCACGTTCATGCTCGGCGACCTGCGCGCGCAGCTCGCGAAGGTGGGGCGGCTCGACGTGCTCGAGTCGGTCGGCGACAAGGCGATGGCCTATTTCGTGTCGCGGGATGCGCGCGACCTGAGCGACACGGAGCTCGCCCGCCGGTCGAAGGCCCTCACGCAGATCGGCCAGATCCGGATGGAGCAGACGCGCTACGATGAGGCGGCTGCGGCCTTTGCGGAGGCCTACGGCCGCGCGGCCGCGCTGGCGGCGCGCCATCCCCGGGACGGGGACATGCTTTTTGAGCGGGGCCAGGCGGAATTCTGGATCGGCTACGTCCACCTGAGGCGCGGCGAGCTTTCCGCAACCACCGACTGGTTCAACCGCTATCACGACACGTGCATGGCGCTCGTGGCCCTCGACCCGTCGCGCCCGGCCTGGCGCAGCGAGTTCGCCAGCAGCCAGCACAACCTCGCGCACGTGCGAAAGGAGCGCGGCGAATTTGACGGCGCCCGCGAGGAGTTTCTTGCGGAGCTTGCGACGCTGGACGGGCTGCTCGGACCAAACCCGGCCGACCCAGAGACGCTCTACCGGCTTGCGGATGCGCATTCCGTTCTGGGAAGCATAGCGGAGCAGCGGGGTGAGTTTGCCGAGGCGTTGAAGCAATTTTCGCTCCAGGAGGCGCAGCTCGAACAGCTCATCTCGGCAGAGCCTGGCAATGCGCGCTGGCGGGGCATGCTGGCCAATGGCCCCCTGCTGCTCGAGACAGATGTGTACCTGGCGACCGGACAACTCGCGGCCGCCGGAGAACGCCTGAGGAAGGCGCGCAAGTTGATCGATGAGCGGGTGGAAAATGATCCGTCGAACCGCCACTGGCTGGCCGCCTCGCTTTACTCCCGCCTCAGGGGGGCAATTCTGGCCCGGCGGCAGGGCGATCCCGCCGCAGCGGCCCATATCCTGGAGGAAATCCGGCCCCAGCTCGAAGGCGTATCGGCCGCCGAGCCCACCGATCGCAGATTCGTCCAATGGCTGGCGACCGCGTGGCGGGTCGAGGCACAGCTGCGCGCCTCCTCCGACCTGCCAGCCGCCGCCGCTGCGGCAACGCGGGCCGTCGAGCTGGGCGAAAAGCTGAGACGCGAGGGCCGGGCGACCGATGCCGATGTGGGTGAATGCGCCACGGCATGCGAGGTCGCGGGCGACATCGCGGCGCAGGCCGGCGCAGGCGCCGCGGCAAAGGGCGACTGGCAGCACGCAGCAGAGATGCTTGCCCCTCGGCTGCCAGCCACCCGCGACTGGCGGTTGCTCGATCCCGCGGCGCGGGTCGCCGCACGGATGGGCCGCTCCGACGACGCGCGCGCCACGATATCCAAGCTCACCCAGCTAGGATATGTGCCGCTTGATCCGTGGCCCGACATTGAACGGGCTGCCGCGGCAGGAATCTCGAACCCCAAACCATAAACAAAAAAGGAAGGACATGCATATGAAAACGACCAAAATGACACGCCCAAACCCCTCAGTATTGAGGGTATTGGTCAAAAAACAGCTCAGCACCAGAAAAACCCTGAGGACTTACCTGACAAGGGCCGCGGCAGGGGCCAAGGTCACGCTAATTGTGACCAAATTCAGGAGTATCTACGGGCCACACGGGCGCGGGTGCAAGAGGGCGGGCGTGCCCATGACCAGCCACCTGATAAGCATTGACGGCGGAAAACCTATCGATCCAGCCGATCTAAAGAACAAGGGTTACTTTAAAAAAACCTACAAGGCTTTGGGCACCCCGCAGACCGCTGAGCTCACGATCGAGGATGCGGCCGGCAAGCGCGTTTATCGCCCAATGGGGATGTGGTTCATGCCGAGAATTGCCGGAAGGAAATCGGGCGCCAAGAAATCTCTGAAATATCTCCCGGTGCCCCAAATCTACCTGTTTGACGATTGCATGTATAACACGCTCGATCCAAAATTCGTCGCCAATGTGTCCAAATACTCGGTGATTTTTCAGTGCGAGGACAACGGCGACGTGGGACTCATCGACCCCATCGTCGGAAATTCCCCCTGCTAGAGGCCCGGATGGGTAACCCCGCAATCCAGTGCAGCGTGGCGCCGGCCCTGGCCTGAACCCCGGGGAGGGAACAATCGGGAAGTCCTCTATTAGGCACCCATAACGGGCTCGCATGGCGGGACGCCGCGCGCTCTCATGGCATTCGGTGTCGAGCATGGCCCCGAACACGGACTTTTCCCAAAAACCCGACCCGTTCCGGCGGGGCATCGCGGTCGCGCTGCCTGCCGCCATCGCCCTCATCTACGCCCTGGGTCACCTGAACTGGTACCTGGGGACGCCGCTTGGCCGCGTGCCCGTGCTGGACGAGCGGGAGAACATCGACCTCGCTGGGGCCGTCTTTGGCGGGACTCTGCCGGCGCTGCCGTTCTACCGGGCGCCCGGCTACGCGCTCGTCCTCGCGGGCCTGCGCGCGGTCGGGATATCCGCCGGCGGGCTCTTCCCGGCCGCGCTGCTCCTCGGGGCCCTGCTCCACGCGTTGGACGCGGCGCTGGTCGCCTGCATCGCCAGGCGCTGGTTCGGCGGGCGGGCGGCGCTCGCCGCGGGCCTCCTCTTCGGACTCGACCCCGTGATGGTCCACTTCGCGACGCAGGCCTTGGACGCCACGCTTTCGCTCGCGCTCTTCCTCGTCGGTCTCAACTTCCTCGCCGCCGCGCTCGCTGCACCGGACCGGGCGCGGGCCTGGGCCGGCGCGGGGATCTCGTGGGCGGCCGCGGCGCTCGTCCGCCCGAATTACCTCCTGACCTGGGTCCTGGTACCCCTCTTCGCGCTGTTCCTGTGCGGTTCGCGCGCGCGCGGGAGGATCCTCGCGGCGTCGCTCGCCGGGGTGGTCCTCTTCGGGGCCCAGTCGGCCTGGCAGCGGAGGGTCTGCGGAGTCGCGGGTTTCCTGCCGTGGCAGGGCGCCTACAACCTGTGGGCCGCGAACCGGCCGGGCGCTAACGGCCGCTTCTATTCCCAGCAGGTTAGCATTTCCCCCGCCCTCGCGCGAAGCAACCCGGCCCGGGCGGAGTCGGTTTATCTCTACGAAAAGGAGACCGGCGGCCAGCCTCCGGACATCCCCCTCATGAACGCGCACTGGCGCCGCCGTTTCCTGGACGAGGTCTCGTCCCATCCCCTGCGGTGGGCCGCCCTCGAGGCGCGGAAGGCCTACGCGCTCCTGAACAACTGGGAGCAGTACAACAACAAGACCTTCGCGTTCCACAAGGCACGATCGCCGTGGCTCTCGTGGAATCCCATCTGCTGGGGCGTACTCCTCGTTCTGGGAGTCGCAGGAGCCGCCCGGCTCGCCTCCGAGTCCCCGCGGACGGCGATCGCGCTCGCGGCCGTGGCGGCGGCCTGCGCCGCCTCCATCCTCCTTTTCTTCGTCAGCGCCCGGTTCCGGCTGCCCCTGGCCGCGATCCTCGCCGTCCTCGCCGGGGGCGCGCTCGTCTCGCCGGCATTCTGGACCGGCTGGTCCCCGGGCCGGCGCGCTGCGCTTGCGTTCTCTGTCGTCCTGGCGGGATTCGCGGCGTTCTCCAATATCGGCGGCGTGGGCGACCGCTCGACGTTCGTCCAGGACCACGTGCTCCTCGCCCGGGCCGCGTTCACGGTGGGTGACGACGCGACCGCGCTCAGCGAGGCGAGGGAGGCCTTGAAGATGCAGCCCTGGCACCCCGACGCGGCGGTCATTGCGGAGGCGGCGAGCGCCGAGCTCGCAAGAAAGGGGACCGGGCCATGACCCCGCCTGGCGCCACCGTGGCCTCCCGGCTCGCCCTCTGGCTCTCGTTCGGCGCCTGCGCCGCGGCGGCCTTCTGGACCGCCGAGGGCGTGGCACCCTGGGACGGCGACCTTAGGAACGTCTGGCATCATTACGAGTACCTGGCCGAGGGTTTCCTGCACGGCCATACGTACCTGTCCGTCGAGCCGGCCCCGGAGCTCCTCGGACTCAGCGACCCCTACGATCCGGCGGCCAACAAGGCCTACAGGCTCTGGGACGCGAGCCTGTATCAGGGAAAGTACTACCTCTATTACGGCCCCGCGCCCGCGGCCGCGCTCATGCTGCCCTGGCGGGCCGTCACGGGCCGGGCGCTCCCCCAGCGCCTGGCGGTCGCGGCGTTCGCGGCGATCGGGCTCGCCGGCCTCTCCCTCCTCCTCTGGGAGGTCCGGAACAGGCATTTCCCTAGGCTGTCGGCCGCGGCCCTGGCGGGCATCGTCATCGTCGCCTTCCACGCATCGTGGCTCCCCGTCACGCTGCGGCGTCCGGGCTTCTGGGAGATGCCGATCGTCTCGGCGGTCGCATGCCTCTGGTGGGCGGTGTATTTCCTCTGGAAGTTCCACGACTCCGGCGGCCGGGCCCGCTGGGCCGCCGCCGGGGGCGCCGCGCTGGCCCTCCTCATGGGCTGCCGCGTGACCTTTGTCTTCGCCGCAGCCGCGACCGCTCTCCTCTTCCTGATCCCGCTCGCCGGCGCCGGCCCCGGGGGGAGCCGGAGGCGGGGCCCGGCCCTCGTCGCCTCGGCGATCGCGTGCGCGGGCGGCGTCGGGCTCCTCCTCTACAACTATGCCCGGTTCGGCAGGTGGCTCGAGTTCGGGCAGAGCTACCAGCTCTGGGGCGAGGGGTACCGCGGCCTGCACTTCTTCAGCCCGGCAAACATCCTCTTCAACGCAGAGGTTTACGTCTTCTCGCTGCCGCAGCTTGGGCCGTACTTCCCTTTCCTCCACCCCTTCTGGACCGACGACCGCCCGGCGGGATACATGGGGTTCGAGGAGATCTACGGCGTCGTCTTCATGATGCCCGTCCACCTCGCGGGCATCGTGGCGTGCGGCTGGGCCTGGCGCAGCCGCGCAATCCCCGGGACGAGGGCGGCCGCGGTCGCCCTCGCGTCATCGGCCTGCGCGAGCGTGTTCGCGGCGCTGATCCTCTTCTCCTGGGGCGGGGCCTGCTCGCGCTACATGACCGAGCTACTTGGAGGATGGACCGTCCTGACTTCCGTCGGCCTGATGTCCGTGTTCGGCCTGGAACCCAAGGCGCGCCCGCGCCGGGCCCTGAGGGTTTTCGCGGCGGCCGCGGCATGCTGGAGCGTCGCGTGCGTCTGGCTCGCCTCGGCCGATTTCCGGGGATTCATGGCAAAGACGAACCCGCGGACCTACGCGGCGGTTGCGCACGCTCTCGACTATCCCAGCCAGTGGTGGGCCCGCGGGAAGGGCATCCGCTTCGGGCCGGTCGGCATGGTGATACGCATTCCGCCCGGGCCCGCAGGCGCGCGCACCTCGCTCATGGCGAACGGGCGCCCCCAGAACGCAAACCGGCTGATCCTGGAGCGGGTGGACGCGGGGCACGTCCGGCTGGTAGTGGCCGAGAACGAGCTCCGGGTGCTCGAGACGCCCCCTCTCGCCGTGACTGGCGGCCGGCTCGCCGTACGGCTGGACGCCCCATGGCTGTACCCCCCGCCGGCGCATCCCTACTGGGACGGCATGGACCCAGCCGTCTCGCGGGAGCGCCAGACGCTGTTCCGGATCGAGTGGGGCCTGGGCGGCGTCTTCGCGCACTCCACCCACTCGGCGGAACCCGTGGGATTCGAGCCTGCGATCGCGGGCCCCTCGCAGGCGGAGCCCGGCTCGCCCTGCGTCGAGTCCCTGATGCCGGCCGCGCCCCCCAATGAACCCACCGGACCCGCGAGAGGCTAAGCCGGGAGCGGCCCCGCTCTGGGCGGCGCTCGCGGCCTGCGCGCTCCTCCTCTTCTGGATCGCGAACGGCGCAAAGGTGTTCGAGGGCGACCAGAGGGACGCCTGGCACCACTACGAATACCTCGTCGACGGATTCCTGAAGGGGCACACGAGCCTGTCGGTCGAGCCCGCCCCCGAGCTCCTCAATCTCCGGGATCCGTACGATTCCTCGCGGAACGCGGCGTGGCGCCTCTGGGACGCGAGCCTCTACCGCGGCAAGTACTACCTTTATTTCGGGCCGACCCCCGTCCTGGTCATGCTACCGTGGCGGGTCATCACGGGCCACCACCTGCCCCAGAGGCTCGCCGTGGCCGTCTTCGCGGCGGGCGGGATGGCGGGGCTCGCCCTCCTGATCGCAGGCGTTCGCAGGAGGCATTTCCCCGGCCTTGGCACTCCGGCGGCGGGCGGGATACTCCTTGTCTCGATGTGCGCCTCGTGGCTTCCGGTCACGATCCGGCGCCCGGATGTCTGGGAGCTCCCGCTCGTGGCCGGGTGCGCCTGCCTGTGGTGGGCTCTCTATTTCCTGTGGCGGTGCCTGGGCTCGGAGGGCGGCGCGCGCTGGGCGCTCGCGGCCGGGGCCGCCGTCGCCCTGATGCTGGGATCGCGCCCGACGAGCCTCTTCGCCGGCGCCGCGGTGCTCGTGTTCCTCTTCGACCGCCGGAGGCCGGCCGATTCCCGGCTGCCCCTGGCGGCCGCGGTCGCCGCGGCCGGGGGTCTCGCGCTCCTCGCCTACAACGCCGCGCGCTTCGGCAATCCCCTGGAATTCGGGCAGAGCTACCAGCTCTGGGGGGCCGACGAGCGCAACATCGTGCACTTCAGCCCCCGGTACGCGCCCTACGACGCCTGGGTCTACCTGTTCTCGCTCCCCGACCTCAGCCCGTATTTCCCTTTCGTCCTCGCGGTCCAGCCCGGGGGCGAGCCCCCGGGCCACCTCGGGATCGACGAGATGCACGGCGCCCTGTTCGCGATCCCCGTCCAGCTTGCCTCGCTCGTCGCGCTCGCGTGGGCCTGGCGCCGCCGGGGCGATCCCGGGGCGCGTGCGCTCCGGCGCACGGTCTGGGCCGCGGCGCTCGCCTCCGCGTTCTCGGCGTGCATCCTCTTCTGCTACGCCGGGGCGGCCTCGCGCTACATCACCGAGCTCTTCGCCGGGGCCACCGTCCTGACAGCGATCGGCCTCCTGGCGCTCTTCGGCGGATCCCCGGGCGGGCCGGCCCGCAACGTCCTGCGGCTCCTCGCGCTGTGCGCCGGCGCCTGGACCGCAGGCTACGTCGCCCTCGCCTCCGCCGAGCACCGGATCCTGTTCCGCAAGACCGACCCCGCCGTGTATGCGTTCGTCGCGCGGCTCCTCGACTACCCGAGCCTTTGGACCGCCCGGAGCCAGGGAACGGCATTCGGGCCCGTGGAGATCGACGTCCGGGTCGCGCCGGGCCCGGACCCCCGCTCGGCCGTCCTCATCTCAAACGGGCGGCCCGGCATGATGAACCAGCTGATCCTCGAGCGGTTCGACGCCGACCACGCGCGTCTCGTCCTGGCGGAGAACGTCTTCTCCGTCATCCTTGCGGGCCCGGTCGTGCGCGTCCGCGACGGCCTCATCCGGGCGCGGATCGACGCCCCCTGGCTGTACCCGCCGCCGCAGAGCCCGTGGTGGGATGGGATCGCGGACCCGGGCCGCCGGGGAGACCTGCAGACGCGCTTCTCCATCGAGGTCGACGGCACGGCCCCCGCGACGCACACCGCGAGGTTCTTCGACCCCACGCGCTTCGAGCCCTGGGTCACCTCGCGGGATCCCTCCGGGGGGCAGGCCGCCTGGGTCGAGTCGCTCGGGTTCGTCGCCGTCCCGGGCCGATAAAAGCTTCCGTTGGCCGCGGCGCCATTCCATCCTTTCCGACTCCATAGATGAAGCTATCGATCATCATCCCCTGCTACAACGAGGCCAAGACCATCCGCACCATAGTCGAGCGCGTGCGCAGCTCCCCCTATCCGATCAAGGAGATCATCATCGTCGACGACTGCTCGCGCGACGGGACGCGCGACCTCCTGCGCACCCAGATCGAGCCCCTGGTCGACAAGGTCATCTACCACGAGTCGAACCAGGGCAAGGGCGCCGCGCTGCGGACCGGGTTCGCGGCCGCCACCGGAGACGCGGTCATCGTCCAGGACGCCGACCTGGAATACGACCCCAACGAGTACCAGAAGCTCATGAAGCCGATCGTGGACGGGAAGGCCGACGTCGTGTTCGGGTCGCGATTCATGGGCGGCGAGCCGCACCGCGTGTGCTATTTCTGGCACATGATAGGAAACAAGTTCCTGACTCTCGTCTCCAACATGATGACGAACCTCAACCTCACGGACATGGAGACCTGCTACAAGGTGTTCCGCAGGGACGTGCTCCAGAAGATCCGCATCGAGGAGGACCACTTCGGGTTCGAGCCGGAGATCACCGCCAAGGTCGCGAGGCTGCACGTCGTCATCTACGAGGTCGGCATCAGCTACTACGGGCGCACGTACGCCGAGGGGAAGAAGATCGGCTGGCGCGACGGGTTCCGGGCTCTCTGGGCGATCCTCAAGTACAACCTGCGCTGATCACCGTGCGGCCGGGGGCGCCCCCAGCCGCCCGAGCCCGTCCCGCGCCTCGGAGGAGCCGGGCCTGAGAGCCGGCGCCGCCTCGAACTGAACCCTCGCCTCGCCGGCGCGGCCCGCCCGGGTGAGCGCCGACCCCAGCCCGATGCGCGCGTCCGCGTCATCCGGGTCGAGCCGCATGGCAAGCGTGTATTCCGCGATCGCCTCCGGGATGCGCCCCAGCCCGTCCAGCGCCAGGGCGGTGTCGTAGTGCAGCGGCGCCGAGTCGGACGTCGGCGGCAGGACGCCCCGGTACTCCTCCAGCGCGTCCCCGGCACGGCCCATGTGGAAGAGCGCGAGGCCCAGCTCCCGGTGCGCCTCAAGGCTGCCGGGATCGAGCCGCACCGCCGCGCAGAACTGCTCCGCGGCCCCGGCGTGCCTCCCCTCCCTCGCCAGGGCCTCCCCCAGCGCCATCCGGGCCCGGGGATTGGACGGGCGCCGCGCCACCGTGTCGCCCCAGATCGCGGCCTCGCTCCGGTAGTCGCCGTTCCGCAGGCCCGTGAGGATCCCCAGCGCCAGGGCGGCCGCAAGGAGGGGCGCCAGGCTGCGCCTCCCGAGCCAAGCCCAGGCCCCCGCGACAACGAGCGCGGCGACCGCCGCCAGGGGAAGATACATCCGGTGCTCGGCCATCGGCTGGAAGGCCACGGGCACGACTCCCGAGGCAGGGGCGAGGATTGCGAGGAACCACACGCCCGCGAACCCCGCGAAGGTCCTCCGCAGGAAGGCGGCCGCGGCGGCCAGCGCGATGGCGGCGAGGACGAGAGCCCACGGAAGCGCCGCGCCGACGCTGCCGACGAGGCTGGTCCCGTAGTCGAACACCAGCGGATGCGGCCACACGGAGAGGAGGAGGTAATGGGCGACGGCCCAGCACTCCGATAGCCCGTAGGCCCACCACGTGAACCCGAGCCCGAGGCCCACGCCGCGGCCGCCCAGGCCCGCGGCCAGCCAGCCCAGGACGAGCCAGGTGGAGGCCAGCCCAAGGTAGAGCCTCCACCGAAGGCGCAGCGCCTCCCGGAAGCCCGTCGAAACGAACGTGCGGTCGTATGCCAGGACGACGAGCGGGGCCGTCACCATCACCTCCTTTGTCGCCATGCCGAGGAGGCACGCGGACACCGAGAGGACGTGCCACGCGCCGGGCCTTGGCGACTGAACCCCGCGGATGAAGCAGTAGAGCGTCATGAGGTAGAGGAGGCCCATGAGCGATTCCGACCTCTGGCTCACATAGGTCACCGACTCGGTCTGGAGCGGATGCAGCGCCCAGAGGAGCGCGACCGCGAAGGCCGCCAGGACGCGGTCGCGCTCCGACGGGAAGGGGCCGGGGCGCCATGCGAGCGTCCGCGTGGCGATCCCGAATAAGGCCAGCGCCGCCAGGATATGGATCCCGAGGTTCGCCAGGTGGTAGCTCCAGGCCCCGTCCCCGCTTACCGCATGGTTGAGGGCCAGGGAGAGGCTTAGGACCGGCCGGCCGCGGACCGGCGAGCCGGCGGGCGGCGAAAGCACCCCTCCGATGGGCCAGAGTCGGCGGACCGACGGGTTGCGCGTGATCCACACGTGGTCGTCGTAGATCAGCGGGCCGGCCAGGGTGCCCCGGTACGCGGCGGCCACCGCGACGGCGATCACGATGGCCGCGGCCCACCTGAGCGCCGCGACGGGCATGTCCGCGGTCGGCCTCACGGGTCGTTGCGTGCAGGGGCCATCGCGGCCCCGAGGCTACCGCCCGGCGCAAATGCGCCGCGAGGAGATTATTGCCATCTTGGCCCGCGTATTGTGCGCTGGCCTGGCCCCCACCCCGATGATCGCCGACACGCTCGCCTGCCTCCTCCTGGTCCTGGGCGTCGCCTTCGGGCTCTCGCGGCCGCTGCTCGACCGGTTCCGGCTGGAGCCGGCCGAGGACCTCGTGGCGGGCGCCGCGCTCTCGCTTGTCGCGGCGTGGGGGATCGCCTGGGCCGTGTTCGCGAGCGGCTGCCCCCTCTGGGGGTACTGGCTCCTGCCGGCGCTGGCAGCCGCGGGCCTCGCCTGCGGCTGGCGCGGGGCCGCAAGGCTCGTCGCCGATCCCGCGGCCCGGGACCTCGCGGCCGGCCAGCTCCTCGTGACCGGCTGGTGCGTGGGATGGCTCGCATTCGTCCGGAGCCACTCCGGCGGCGCATGGATGCTCGACTGGCTCGAGCACTGGCAGCGGGCCCAGTTCTTCCTGCGCGACTGGCCCCCCGGCAAGCCGTTCATCGACATCTTCGTGATGCCCGCGCGCCCCCCATTGGCGAACGTGCTGGCGGCCGCGTTCCTGCGCATGACGCAGGCCGACTACGCGCACTTCCAGGTAATCATGGCGGCGCTGTGCAGCCTCGCCTACCTCCCCGTGGGCCTCCTGGCGGGGCGTTTCGGGGGCAGGCCCGCCGCGCGCGTCGCCGCCGTCGTCCTGATGGTGAACCCGCTCTTCCTCCAGAATGCGACCTACCCGTGGACGAAGCTCCCGGCGGCGTTCCTCATCCTGGCCGGCCTCTACTTCTTCCTGCGGGTGCGCGACGGCGGCGCCCCGGCGGGACGGCCGGCGGTCCTCTGCGCGCTCCTCCTCGGCGGGGCGGTCGTGACCCATTACTCGGCGGGGCCCTATGTCTGCGTTCTCGCGCTGGCCTGGATCGCGGCGGGATGGGGGCGGTGGGACCCCGGCTTCCTGCGCATGACGGCCGCCGCGGCGGCCGCGGGGGCCTGCGTCCTTGCTCCCTGGTTCGCATGGTCGGTCGCGCAGTACGGCTGGCACGCCACGTTCCTCTCGAACTCCAGCGTCACCACCCTGGAGCGGTGGCGGGGCGGCCACCTCCTCAAGGTGGCGCTCAACCTGCGCGACACCCTCCTTCCCCCCCAGGTCCGGGGCTTCCGGGGCTCCCTGTTCGGCCAGTCGAGCCGGTGGGGCGCCCTCCGGGACCAGTGCTTCCTCCTGTACCAGGTCAACCTGCCGCTGGCGCTCGGGAGCGTCGGCTTTGTGGCCGTCCTCCGGGAGGCCTTCCGGGCGGCGCGGGCGGCACGGCCGCGCGACCGGCTATTCTGGACGCTCGTCCTCGCGGGCTTCGTCCTCCTGAGCGTCGCCGTGTACGGGGACCGCGAGCACTACGGGATCGTCCACATCTGCCTCCAGTCGGTCGTCCTGCTCGCCCTGGCGTTCCTCGCCTCGCGGTGGCGCGGGCTCGGCCGCGCGTGGCAGCTGGCGCTCATCGCGGGATGGACGGTGGACTTCTGCCTCGGGATCGCCCTCCAGTTCGCGGTCGAGGACTTCGCGTTCGACCGGTGGCTCCTGCCCGGGCGCGGCCCCGCGCAGGTCGCCCGGACCTACAGCCTTGTCTCCCAGGAGAACCTCCACGAGAAAATCATCGCCCATTTGGCATATTTTGCAGACATTCTGGCGACTCCTCCCGCGCTCGTGCTGGCGCTCCTGGGCGCCATCTTCTGCATGGCCCTCCTGCGCGCCCGCCGGGCACCTGCGAGTCCCGTCTAGCCCATGACCGACTCTCCAAGACCGACCGTCGCCATCGTCGTGCCCGTGTTCAACGAGGAGCCCGTGCTCCCGGAGCTGTTCGCGCGCCTGGAGGCCCTCTTCGCCGCCCCGGCCGAGTGCGCGTGGCGCGCGGTCTTCGTGGACGACGGGAGCCGCGACCGCTCGGCGGAGCTCCTGCGCGCGCAGGGCGCGCGCGACTCCCGCTTCGAGCTGGTCGAGCTCTCGAGGAACTTCGGGTTCCAGAGCGCGCTCGCGGCCGGCCTGGCCCACGCGGGCGCCGCGGACGCCGTCGTGACGATGGACGCGGACCTGCAGGACCCCCCCGAGGTGGTCCCCGCTCTCGTGGCGGCCTGGCGCTCGGGCGCCGAGGTTGTGCGGGCCGTTCGGCGCTCGCGCAAGGAGACCGGCGTCCGCAGGGTCGGCTTCGACGTCTTCCACGCGCTCTTCGACAGGCTGACGGACATCCCGATCGAGTCGAACGCTGGGACGTTCGGCCTCCTCGGCCGGCCCGCGCTCGAGGCGTTCGCGCGGCTTCCCGAGCGCAACCGGTTCTTCCCGGGCCTGCGGGCCTGGATCGGGTTCACGACGGCCGAGGTCGCCTACGACCGGCAGGAGCGCGCCGCCGGCAAGCCCAAGCAGACCTTCCGGAGGCTGGTCCGCTACGCGGTCGACGGGTTCTTCAGCTTCTCGTACCTGCCGCTCCGGGTCCTGACGTACACCGGGATCGCCGTCAGCGGGCTCGGGTTCCTTCTCGGGCTCTACTTCATCGCCAAGCGGCTCCTGGGGATCGAGACGGCGACGACCGGGTTCACGACCTTGGTCTCCCTCGTCACCTTCCTCGGCGGGATCCAGCTGATCGGGATCGGCGTCCTCGGCGAGTACCTGGGCCGCATCTATGACGAGGTGAAGCAGCGGCCGATCTACCTGGTCCGGCCGCCGCGGCGCTAGCGACCGCCCATGGGCCAATCCCGGCTTCTCGCCCCCGCGGGCTTCCTGGTCCTCGCCGCCGCCGCGCTGGCCCACAACCTGCCCAGGCTCGCGCCCGGGATGCTCGACTGGGCCGAACCGGGCAATGTCGCCGCCGCGCTCGCCCAGGGCCGGGGCTTCAGCGACCCCTTCGACGGGGCGACCGGGGCCACGGCCTGGGTCTCGCCTCTGCCGGTCTGGGTGGAGGCTGCGGCGTTCCTCGCCTTCGGCGTCAAGTCCGCGGCCGCCGCCAAGGCCCTCCTCGTCCTCGCCGTCGTCGGGCTCGGCGCGGCCAACGCCCTCCTCCTCTCAGCGCTCGCCCCATTCGGGGCCTGGGCGAGGAACGCGGCCTCCGCCGCCTTCCTTGCGTACTGCGCGCTGCTCCCCGCGGGGCCGCTCGAGGTCCTGAGCGAGGCCTGGCTCGACATCCTCGTCTCGGCGGCGCTCCTGTGGGCCGCGCTGGAGGCCCGGCGCTCGCCCGAGGCAAGGGGCCCCCTGGTCCTGTTCGCCGTCGCCCTCGCCGCCCCGCTCGACAATGCGGGCCTCGCGCTCGCGACGGGGATCGTCCTCCTCGCCCTCGCCTGGTCCTTCCGAGGGGACATCCGCAGGCTCCGGGTGCCGTTCGCGGCGATCGCCGTCGCCGCGGCCGCCGTCGGCGGGTGGACGGGGCGCAACGCCGTGGCGCTCGGCCGCTTCGTCCCCCTCAAGTCGAACCTCTGGTTCGAGCTCCACCTCGCGAACGTCGACTCGGCCGACGGGCTCCCGAGGATGGAGACCGTGCTCCGGAAGCTGCCGTACTTCGACGTCGCGCAATTCGAGCGGTACGCGCGGCTGGGCGAGCCCGCGTACGTCGACTCCTTCCGCGGGCCCGCGCTCGCCGCCCTGCGGTCGGCGCCGCTGCATTTCGCGGGCAACGTCCTGCGCCGGGCGGCCGACGCGGCCGTGTTCTGCCGGCGCGAGGGCGGCGGCGAATTCACGCGCTTCCGGTTCCGCCAGGACGACGCGGTCCGCCTGGTGGCGTCGGGCGAGCTGATCCTCCTCGGCCAGTCCGGCAACGGGCTGTGGACGAGGATCGACGCCGACCCCTCCGACGTGAGCGCGAGGCTGCACCGCCTCGGGCTCGCCGACGAGGGCGCCGCCTGGCGCGACTGGGCGGACAAGCGCCTCGCCTTCGACGCGCGCTTCCGCGGCGCGGGCGGGATCGCCATCGGCTTCCTGACGGCCGGGATCCCGGTCGCGGCGCTCCTCCTCTGCGCGCTCCTCGGGGGCGGGCGGCCCGCGCCGCCCGCCGCATGGGCCGCCGCGATCGGATTCGGCATGCTGCTCCCCTTCGTCCTCGTGAACCACAACGAGCGCCACCAGCTGCCGCTTGTCGCCATGCAGGCGGTCGCGGTCGGGGCGTGCGTCCAGGCGTGCGCGGACCGCCTCGGCAGGAGGCCCGCCGCGCCATGAGCACGAGGACGGTCCTCCTCCTCGCCGCCGGCATCCTCGGCCTCTACTGGTGGATGGCGACCAGCATTTCCGACACCGAATGCGTCGCAGGCGACGAGATCGCGCACCTGACCGCGGGCTACAGCTACTGGAAGCTCGACGACTACCGGCTCCAGCCCGAGAACGGGAACCTCCCGCAGCGCTGGGCGGCGATCCCCCTCCTGCGCATGAACCTCAAGTTCCCGGCGCTCGACCAGGCCGCGTGGCGGATCTCGGACGTCTGGGAGATGGGGTTCCGGTGGTTCTACGACCTCGGGAACGACCTGCCGGCCATGCTCCGGGAGGGCCGCCGGATGATCGCGCTCTTCGGCGTAGCGACCGGCGCCCTCGTGTTCCTCTGGGCCCGCAGGCTCCACGGGGACAGGGCGGCGCTCCTGGCGGCGTTCCTCTTCGCGTTCTGCCCGACCATGCTCGCCAACGGGGCGCTCATCACGAGCGACATGACCGCCACCTGCATGTTCCTGGCGGCGGTGACCGCGTTCTGGGCGATGGCGCACCGGCTGACGGCCGCCCGGTGCGCCGGTTTCGGCCTCGTGCTGGGGCTCCTCTGCGTCGCCAAGTTCTCGGCGCCCCTGATCGCGCCCATGTGCGCGATCCTGTTCGCCGTCCGGGTCGCGGGACGGGACGCGCTCGAGGCGGCGTGGCCGTTCCCGCGGGTGATCGCGGGCCGGATGAGGATCGCCGCCTCGCTCATCGGGGCCACCGTCGCCGCCTGCGCCCTCGCCGTCGGCGTCATCTGGGCCTCGTACGGCTTCAAGTACCCGATGTTCCGCCACTTCGAGCCCAACCGGGTGCGCTCGCTCGTCGGCTGGGACGTCCTCGAGGACCAGGGGGGGCCGCTCGTGCCCATCCTCCGGTTCGCCCGCGCCCACGAGGTGCTGCCGGAGTCCTACATCTACGGGTTAGCCCACACCTACCGGTTCTCGCGCTACCGGAAGGCCTACCTGAACGGCGAATACAAGAGCACGGGCTTCGTCTCGTACTTCCCCTACACGACGGCCGTCAAGACGCCGATCGCCCTCTTCGCGCTCGTCGCCCTCGCGGCCCTCGGCGCGGCCTCCCGCAGGCGCGGGGCGCAGGAGTGGAAGGCCCGGCTGTACGACTGGTCGCCGCTGCTTTCGCTGTTCGCCGTCTACTGGGCGTTCGCGCTCACGAGCCACCTAAACATCGGCCACCGGCACATCATGCCGGTCTACCCGGTGCTCTTCGTCATGGCCGCGGGGGCCGCCTGCTGGGTCACGCGGCCGCCGCGCTGGACAGGCGCCCTGGTCGCGGCCCTCGCCGCGTGGTTCGCGGCCGAGTCCGTCTGGATCCGGCCGCACTACCTCGCCTACTTCAACGAGTTCGTGGGGCCAAGCAACGCGTGGAAGCACGTCGTCGACAGCTCCCTCGACTGGGGGCAGGACCTGCCGGGCGTGAGGCGCTGGCTCGACGCGCACCCCCCCGACGGGCCCGTGTTCATCTCCTACTTCGGCTCCGGGGACGTCGTGTACTACGGGGTCGGGGCCACGCGGGTCGGCGACGTCAACTTTGACATCCGGGAGAGGAAGGCCCCGGCCCTCATGAAGGGAGGCCTCTGGATCATCGGCGCGAGCCAGTTCCAGCAGGTCTACACCGAGGCGCGGGGCCGCTGGGACCTGGAGAAGGAGGCCCGCTACCGCGGGCTCTTGGCGCACGTGATCGAGCTTGCGAAGTCGGGCGGGAAGCTGACGACCAACGAGGCCAACACGTTCGAGGAGTTCCAGTTCGCCAGGCTCTGCCACTACCTGCGCGGCCGCGAGCCGCAGGTCCTCCTGGACTACACGTTCCTCATCTACAAACTTACGGATGACGAGGTCCTGCAGGCGCTCTACGGCCCGGGCCCCCTCCAATGACCCGGAACCTCAAGGCCTGGGCCGCGGCCGCCGTGGCCCTCCTCCTCGGGCTGCACTTCGCGATGGCCGTCGGGAGCAAGCGGCACGAGAGCACGACCTCCGACGAGCTGGTGCACGTGGTCGGGGGCTTCGCCTACTGGAGGCTCAACGACTACCGGCTGCAGCCCGAGAACGGCAACCTGGCCCAGCGCTGGGTGGCGCTGCCCGTGTGGCTCAAGGGGGCCACGTTCCCCAGGCTCGACCAGCCCTACTGGGGGGTCAGCGACGCGTGGGTCATCGGCCATGAGTTCTTCTACGAGACGGGCGAGGACCATTTCCCGAGGCTCATGGCCGCGCGCGCGATGACGGCGCTCCTGAGCGTCGCGACGGGCTTCCTCGTCTACTGCTGGTCGAGGAGGCTCTTCGGCCGGGCGGGCGCCCTCGTGTCGCTTGCCTTCTTCGCCTTCAGCCCTACGTTCCTCGCGCACGGGGGGCTCGCGACGTCCGATGTGTGCATCACCCTCTTCATGCTGGCCTCGGTCGGGGCGTGGTGGCGGCACCTGGAGACGCCCGGCGCGGGCCCGTTCGCGCTCAGCGCCCTGCTCTTCGGCCTGGCGTGCGTCGCCAAGTTCTCCGCGGTCCTCCTCCTGCCCATGATGGCGCTCTGCGCCGTCGTCCACGTCGCCGTGGGGCGCAGCCGCGCCGGCCCGGTCGTCCTGTCGGCCCTCGGGCACGGCGCCGCCGCCGTCGCCATAATCTGGGCCTTCTACGGGTTCCGGTACAGCGCGTTCAACCCGGCCCTGCCCCCCGCGGTCCAGTTCATCGTGGCGTGGCCCGAGATGATCGCGCGCACGGGAAGGGCCGGCCAGCTGATCCACCTCCTCGCGGGGATCCACGCCCTGCCCGAGGCCTTCCTCTACGGGTCCGCGTACGTCGTGCAGGCCGCGCAGACCCGGAACGCATTCCTGAACGGGCAGTACAGCAACACCGGCTGGCCGAGCTTCTTCGTCTGGGCGTTCGTGCTGAAGACGACCGTCCCCTTCATCCTGGCCTCGGGCTGGTCCATTTGGCTCGCCGTCCGGGCCCGGATCCGGCCGCAGGCCGCCGGGGCGGCGCGCTGGGAGGGCCTCCTGCCGCTCACCCCGCTCCTCGCGCTCTTCCTGATCTACGGGGCCTCCTCGGTCCTGAGCCACCTCAACATCGGCCACCGGCACCTCCTGCCCATGTATCCCGTGCTGTTCATCCTGGCGGGGGCGCTCGGCAGGTTCCTCACCTGGCCCCTGCGCCTGGGGGCGCTCGTCGCCGCGGCCCTGGTCGCATGGCACGTCGCCGAATCGGTGTCGGTCGCCCCCCACTACCTCGCCTACTTCAACGAGCTGGCGGGCGGGCCGGCCCAGGGCCACAACCACCTGGTCGACAGCTCGCTCGACTGGGGCCAGGACCTGCCGGGCCTGAAGGCGTGGCTGGACGGGAACCAGCGGCCGGACGAGACCGCCTACCTCGCGTACTTCGGCTCCGGCTACCCCTGGTACTACGGGATCCGGGCCAGGCGGCTGGCCTTCATGAACGGCTTCCACGAGGACGAGGCCTACATCCCGCTCGGCCCGGGGCTGTACTGCATCGGGGCCACCATGCTGGAGCAGGTCTACAGCCAGTATCAGGGGCCCTGGACCCTCGAGCTCGAGAAGGACTACCAGTTCCTGCGGGCCTTCGAGCCGATGTTCCAGTCCTATGCGACGGATCCAGCCGCGCGCGCGCGGCTGGATCGAGAGGTCGCCCCCGACAAGTGGACCGCGAGCCGGGACCGCTTCCTGCACCTGCGCTTCGCCAGGCTCTGCCACTGCCTTCGCGCGAGGAAGCCTGACGCCATGATCGGGTACTCGATCCTCGTCTACCGCCTCACGGCGGACGAGGTCAGCGCGGCCACCACGGGGACGCTCCGCGACTGGACCGCGCTGATCGAGCGCAGCGCCGAGGGGATCGGCCGCTGATCGGGCTCCCTGAAGCCCCCCGGTGCCGGGTCGATCGACACGATCCTGCTCAGCCGGTCGAGCCGCGCCCCGAAGCGCTTCTCGGCGATCGTCTCAAGGTGGTAGCCGGCCGGCATCAGGTCCTCGGGGTCGACGCCCATGTCCCCCTCGGCCGACGTCGGGCGGATCGCCTGCGTCACGAGGACCTCCTTGAACGTGTCCTGGCCCATGTGGTAGCGGATCTCCTCGCCCCGCTGCGCCCCGACCGCGCTGATGACCGTCTCGATGTGCCAGAGGACGAAGGGTATCGTCGACTTGTTCGATATGAGCAGCACCGGCCCGGGCCGCGACCCGATGACCGCGTGCTCCCACTCGATCTCCTGCATGGCGAGGTTCTGCTCCGTGTAGAGCCGAAGCGCCACCGCGGGGACGGCCCCGGCGAGGACCCAGGCGCCAAGACCCAGGGCCGCGACCTTGAGGGCGGGGATCCGCCGGCCCTCGAGCCCCCTGATCATCGCCGCCGCGAGCGCGCAGAAGCACAGGCATATCGGCAGCGAGAAGCGCGAGGCCAGGAGGTCGTCGAATTTCGCCCACCAGTAGAAGAGGAGGACGACGAAGTGCCCGGCGACGCCGGCCCCGAACGCGACCCCGACCACGACTGCGGGCGGGAGCTCCCGCCGCGGCCTCCGGGCGAGCCAGCGCAGAGCGCAGAACAGGAACCACCCCAGGCCCGCGAAGCCGGCGGCCGATAGGTACCATGAGTTGGCGAGCTCGGGGCCCGTGTTGAACAGGAACGCAAGGTCCCCCTTGAGGTTGCTCGCCATGTTCGAGACGCTGAAGGCGGAGGTGCGGCCCTCCTGGAGCTGCCAGAAGAGGGGCGTCGCCGCGAGGACCCGGCTGTGCCACGCATAGGGGACCAGGAGGAGGGGCGCGACGATGACCGGCCACGGGAGGATGACCCTGCGAGCCCGCGCCCAGCCCGCGGCGACCACGAAGGCCGCAGGGGCGATGAAGATGATCGACTCGTAGCGGCTCTGGGCGAGGAGCACCGTTGCCAGGACGAGGAGGGTGAGCCTTTCGGGGGAGGGCGCGCGCAGGTAGAGGACCCCGAGGCATGCGGCGAGCGCGATCATGGTCAGGTTGTGCAGGTCCATCCCGGCGCCGGTCGCGTTCTGCCCGAACAGCGGCATCGTGGCCATGAGCCCCACGGAGAGGATCGCCGGCCCCCGCCCCGCCAGCTCCCGGGCGAACCAGTACAGGAGGCAAAGGAGCGCCGCCGCGCAGGCCACGTTGGCCGCGAACATGTTCGCGATCCGGTAGCCCGTGAAGTCGTGCAGCAGGGACACGAGGAAGGGGAAGAAGTACGGCCGCTTGTCGAGGAACGTGTCGATCGTCAGCCACGTGCCGCCGATGTTGTACGCGCGCAGGATCGTGCTCACCTGCTTCGTCGCGTGCATCTCGTAGGCCGTCCCCTGGATCACGAACTCGTCGAACAGGATCTTGTGTTTGAAGGGGTCCGACCAGACCGCGAAGAGGAGCCCCGAGGCGATCGCGATCCCCGCGATTCCGGGCCTTCGGATCCAGCCCCCCCACACCTCGGGCCTCGCGCGCGCGAACTTCCACGCGTTGAAGGCGAAGAGCGAGAACACGCCCAGGATGTAGTAGTAGCCCCAGTTGATGATCAGGTGGCCCGCTGGGATGGTCGGGATCGCGAAGTACCCGGCCCAGAGGGCCAGAACCCCGCACAGCGCAAAGAGGAGGATCCGTCTCAAGGGAGCCGCTTGAAGAATGTCTCGAGGTAGGCCTGCCGCGCCCTCTCTATCTCGGCCCTGTCCTTCGGGACGACGTGGTCGGGCCCGGGCTCCGAGAGCACGCTCTTCCCTTCCCGGATCTCGACGAGCCGGCTTAACCGGGTCTGGGTCAGCGTCATCAGGCGCTCGGCCCTGACGGGCTCCAGGACGTACCCCGGGGGGAGCTCGTCGTCCTCGCGCACCGTCATCTTGCCCGTCACCTCGTCGATGTTGTAGCGCTGGAACACGTAGATGGCCGAGAAGGTGTGGTTGCGCATGAAGTACACGAGGTCGACCCTGCGGCTCCTCGCCGCCTCGGTGGTGGTGGCGGAGACCTCGTGGGCGATCCAGAGGATCGAGTCGTTGTCGATCGCCAGGTAGTCCTTGCGCGGCTGGTCGGCGATGAACTGGCGCCGCCACGCGGTCTCGAGCCCCGCGAGGTACTCCTGGTTGTAGGCGTGCGCGGCCATCGACGGCACGCCCTGCGCCAGGATGCCGAGGAGCGCCACCGCCAGGAGAACCTTGACGATCTGGGGCCGCGGGAACTGCTGAAGGACCGCGGCCACCGCGACCACCATCCCGAGCTGCGTCGGCAGGCTCAGGCGCCGGATGATGGCGTCGTCAAACTGGCCCCAGAAGTAGCACATCATGAGGCCGAACTGCAGCGCGAACCCGAAGGAGAAGAAGATGGTCGCGACCGAGATCGGCGTCTCGGCCGACAGCGCCCGCAGCCGCTTCGCGACGAGGAGCGCGAGGAAGAACACCGCGACGGCGCCGAGGGCCGAGAGCACGTAGGAGTTGGGCTGGTCCGTCGGCTTTCCGAAGAAGTAGCCGAGCGCGTGCTCGAGGTTGTTGGGCGTGCCCTTAGGGCCCGTCCCCAGCACGTAGGACAGCGAGAACGGCTTCGAGAGGCCGGGCTTGCTGAAGAGCTGCCACGCCGTCGAGCGGATGCCGAAGATCCGGTTGTGGAGCGCGCAGTGGATCATGAAGACCGGGGCCGCGATGACCGGCCAGGACAGGATCGCCCTGCCCTCCCGCCGCCACACCCAGAGGACGATCGCCGCGACCGGCAGGAGGAAGATCGCCGACTCGTAGCGGACCTGCGCCAGCAGCATCGCCGAGTAGCAGAGGGCCGTGAACGAGGGCTCGTCGCGCCGCGCGATGAAACGCGCGCCGAGGAGCATTGTCGCCAGGATCATGACCAGGTTCAGGAGCTCGAACCCCCCGCCGGTCGCGTTCTGCGCGAGGAGCGGCAGGCCCGCGAAGAGCGCCACCCCGAGCCAGCCCGCCATCCGGCCGGCGAGCATCCGGCCCGCGGCGTTGACGAGGCCCAGGAAGACGAAGGTCAGGGCGCCGTTCAGCACAAAGGCGTTCTCGGGGCGGTAGCCGGTCAGGTCGTGCAGGATCGAGACCAGGAACGGGAAGAAGAGCTGCCTCTTGTCCATGATGCCGTGGAAGATGACGAACGCGCCCTGGATGTCGCCGCCGCGGTCAGGCGAGAGCACCGTCCGGCTGAAGTGCATGCTCATCGAGGTGCCGACCAGCATCAGCTCGTCCATCACGATCTTGAACCCGAACGACTCGTGGACGATGAGGACGAGGCCGCCGACGCCGACGACGGCGACCGACGCCCAGTCGAGGCCCCGCCAGCGCGCGCCGGCCAGGTCCCCGCGGAACGTCTGCCACAGGGCGCGCACGAACACGACGAACGCGGCGAGGACGCACCAGTAGCCCGCGTTGGTCACGATCCCCAGGGCCTTCCCGTCGGGGACCGCATAGAAGGCCGTGAGGGCGCTGAACGCGCCCACGAGCGCAAACAGCCATACCCGGCGGTCGGCGAGGACCGGTGCAAACGACGGACCGTTCATGCGTGAATTTCGGGACCCAAAAAAGCCGCCCACATTATGCGGGCGGCTTTGAACTTGGAGAAAACCCCCTGAATGTCGATTACGGGGAGTAGGTTATCGTCCTTGTGCCTGCGACTGAGGCGATCGTGATCGTCGTACCCTGCGAGAAGCCCTGGGGATACGTCTCCTTCGCGACCGAGTTCAGCGCCTTCACGTACGATGTGGGTCCGAGCAAGTCGGAGAGCGTAACCGTCGAGACACCGTTCTCGAGGTAGTACTGGTCAGCGCCTGCCGAGAGCTGGCGGGCGTTGTTCAGGACCGCTTTGTCTTGCGAGTTTGTCCGGACCTTCTGGAAGGCTGGTATCGCCATGGCGGCCAAAAGGCCGATGATGACGACAACTATCATGATTTCGACAAGGGTGAAGCCCTTGGTATTGTAACTGAATTTCATTTGGTTATGTGTTTTATGATTAACAAACCGCTTTATGCGATTTGAACCTGGGCATTTTCGTACCGACCCGTTTTTCCAGCAAGATAAAAGGTCTGTGAATACGCACTTGTCCCCATCTTACCAATGGGATTCTAAGTCCATAACACATTGCTAGTTACCTCTATTGGCCGACTGGAGCCACGGGATGCCGGGCGCGGTCACGGCGAGTACGTGATCGTGCGCGTTCCGGCCACTGAACTGATCGTGATCGTCGTCCCCTGCGAGAAGCCCTGGGGATACGATTCGTTCGCGACCGAGTTCAGCGCCTTCACGTACGATGTGGGTCCGAGCAAGTCGGAGAGCGTAACCGTCGAGACACCGTTCTCGAGGTAGTACTGGTCAGCGCCTGCCGAGAGCTGGCGGGCGTTGTTCAGGACCGCTTTGTCTTGCGAGTTTGTCCGGACCTTCTGGAAGGCTGGTATCGCCATGGCGGCCAAAAGGCCGATGATGACGACAACTATCATGATTTCGACAAGGGTGAAGCCCTTGGTATTGTGACTGAGTTTCATTTGGTCGTTATTTGGTTATGTGTTTTATGATTAACAAACCGCTTTATGCGATTTGAACCTGGGCATTTTCCTAACGACCCGTTTTTCCAGCAAGATAAAAGGTCTGTGAATACGTAGTTGTCCCCATCTTACCAATGGGATGCATAAGTCCATAGCACATTGCTAGTTACCTCTATTGGCCGACTGGAGCGCGGGATGCCGGGCGCGGTCACGGCGAGTACGTGATCGTGCGCGTTCCGGCCACCGCACTGATCGTGATCGTCGTCCCCTGCGAGAAGCCCTGAGGATACGTTTCGTTCGCGACCGAGTTCAGCGCCTTGATGTAGGACGTGGGCCCGAGCAGATCGGACAGCGTCACCGTCGAGATACCGTTCTCGAGGTAATACTGGTCCGAGGCAGCCGAAAGCTGCCTTGCGTTGTTCAGGACGGCCTTGTCCTGCGAGGCCGTTCTGACCTTTTGGAATGCCGGGATGGCCATCGATGCCAGGAGGCCGATGATCACCACGACAATCATTATTTCAACCAGGGTAAAACCCTTGTTTCGTGCATTCATTTGACTGCCTTAACTTTATGTTTATTAACGTTTTATTATATACATGCCCAGAATCTGGGCGTAACCACGCTACCGCTAGATCAAGATGCATTCAAGCTGCGAATCTCCAATCGACTAAGTAGTTTCCCGCACTCGCCGTCTTCCCGGCGCCGACGGCCGCGGCGGGCCGCCGGCTGGCGAGTCCCGCATCTGCCTCCCGGAAAACTACTTGGCCCTCCTTCCGGCCTTCTTGGGGGCCGCCCTGCCTTTCGCCTTGGCGGGTTTCCTCGCGGGGCGCTTCTCCGCGGCCAGGACATCCCTGAGCGGGACGTCCCGCGCATCCTTCCAAAGGGTTTCAAGCCGGTACCGGTCGCGCTTCTCCGGGGTGAAGATGTGGACCATGACGTCGAAGGCGTCCATCACGGCCCAGCCGCTCTCGCGGGCCGTCTCGAAGCCGACGATGTGCGCCTTCACGGAGTCGAGCGCCTTCTCGAGCTCGTTCCGCAGCGCGCGCACGTGGGGCTCCGAGGTCGCGGTCCCGATGACCAGGTAGTCGGTGATGGACGAGATCTCCCGGACGTCGAGGACGCGCAGGTCGCCCGCCTTCTTCTCGTCGAGCGCGCGGCAGCACAGCCTGACGAGCTCCAGCGATTGGGTTTCGGTCGGCTTCATTCGGGCTTGAGATACAGCCCCTGGCTGCGGATGTGGACGATCGCCTTGTGGGGGACGAAATAGTCGAGCGAGAGGTTGCGCCGGGTCCTCTCGCGGAGCTCGGTCGAGCTGATCGCGAGCAGGTGCCCGTCGCAGCGGTGCAGCCTGAGGCCCGGTACGTCGGGGGTGGCCTTGACCGGGTAGCCCGGGCGCTCGAGGAAGATGAACTCCACCAGCCTCGCCAGCTCCCCGATCTCCCTCCAGAGGTGGAGCAGCGGGAGCTGGTCGCCGCCTATCACCCAGTAGAGCTGGTCCTTGGGGTGGAGCGCGCGGAAGTGCCGGGCGGAGTCAATCGTGTAGCTGACCCCCCCCCTCTGCAGCTCGGCGTCGGAGACCTCGAAGCGCGTGTCCCACTCCGTCGCGGCGCGGAGCATCGCCAGCCGGTCGGCGGCCGAGGAGTGCGAGACGCTGGGTTTCAGGGGCGTCTGCGCCGCCGGGACGATGACGATCCGGTCAAGCCTGTACTGCTCGTATGCGTCCTGCGCGGCGAGCAGGTGGCCGAAATGCACGGGGTCGAAGCTCCCGCCGAGAAAACCGATTTTCACACGAAGGGCGCCACGTTGCTGGCCCGCGCCCTCGCCCGCAAGGCTCAATTGGCGTCGCCCGCGGAGGGCGGCCGGGCCCGCGCGGGAGCGAGGCCGGATGGGGCCTACTTGTGGTCCGATGTGTCCCAGGCGAGGAACACCAGGATCGCCCCCAGGATGATGATGGGCGCCATCATGGCCGCGGCCCGACTGCGGCGGGCGTGTAGGGGATGCGGTGCATCGGGTTCATCGGTATGGCGGCGGCGTTCAAAATGAATCTTGATAACATCACCCGCCTGTGAAACTTTGCAAGCAACTACTTGCATGCACCCCCGTGCCAAGGCCGTCCGCCGCCGCCCCCCCACGCGGCAGCTCATCCTGTCCGCCGCGTCGCGCGTCTTCGCGCGCGACGGGCTTGAGGGAGCGACGACCCGCGCCATCTCGCGGGAGGCGGGCGTCAACGAGGTCACGCTATTCAGGCACTTCGGGACGAAGGAGCGCCTGCTCGAGGCGGTCGTCGGGAGCGCCTTCGGCCCCGGGGGCGAGGCCGCGGCCGCGCCGGGCCGCGGGGGGCGCAACCTGCGCGCCGACCTCGTCCTGTTCGCGCGCCGCTACGAGGCCCTCCTCGTCGCGAACCTGCCCCTCATCCGCACGATGATCGGCGAGATCCACCGCCACGCGCTCTGCCAGCGCCAGGCCCTCAAGGGGATCTTCTGGCCGATGCGCGCCGCCCTCGTGGAGCGGCTCCGGCTCGCGCGAAGGACGGGCGAGGCGAGGCCGGGGCTCCATCCCGCCGTCGCCGCCGACATCTTTGCGGGCGCGATCTTCGCCAGCGTGCTCCGCAGATCCAGCTCTCCCGGGCAGCCCGAGTACAGCGCCGCGCACTACGGCGAGGCGTGCGTGGACATCTTCCTTGGCGGCGTGCGGGGCTGATGGGCGCGGCGCAGACGGGCCTCGACGAGCTGGGCGACCGCCTCCGGCCCGGGCTTTCCGCGGTCGTGGACGTGCGCGTGCGCTAGGCGCGAAGCTCCATGAGGTTGTCCCCTCGGCCGGTGGCCAAGGCGGGCCGGACCCGGGTCCGGCGGTCCGCAGCCGCCATGCAATTTACACATCGTTTAACCGGTTCCATGCAGACAAAGACGGGATTAAGGCGTCTTACGAGGTGTGATCCTGAAGCCCCTCTCCCGCTGGATCCTCGCCGCCTTCTTCATCCTTGCTGGGCTGAACCATTTCCTCATGGCGTCCGCAACCGCCGACATGGTGCCCGCGTGGCTTCCGTCGCCGGCCAACCATCGCGCGATCGCCGGGGTCTGCGAGATCCTCGGAGGGATCGGCATCCTCGTGCCGGGTCTCCGGCGCGTAGCGGGCTTTGGGCTGGCCGCACTGCTCGTCTTCGTCTTCCCGGCCAACGTGCATGCGGTCCTCATGGGGCGCGTGGAGGGGTTCGCCCTCTCGCCCGCGGTGCTGTGGATCCGCCTGCCCCTCCAGGCCGTCCTCATCGCCTTGGCCTCGTGGGTCGCCATTGCCCGGGAGCGCAGGCTCGACATCTGACGGCGCCGGCGGCCCGGCCTTTTGTCCCTTCCTCGAGACCAAGGATCTCGGCCAGCACCCTCCGGTACCGGCCCTCCTCGTAATCCTCTGGAGGGCTGCCGCCGGGATCGCCCCATTGCCAGAGCGCATCGTCGCGGGTTCTGTCGCATTTTCGAACCCGCGCGCGACTGTCGGATCCGTTGCCCAGCTCCCGGGTGGGTGATCCGGCCCCTGTGGCGCCACGCGACGACACGGGCGAAGGCCGCGGCATGAATCTGTTCCGGTGTCGCCGTCGCGCTTCGGCTCCGGATGTTTCCACAGCCGCCTTGCTCCCGCTCAATCCCCCGCGGTCCGCCGCCCGGACTGGACGCCGCGTCTGAGTCCACGGAGACAACCGCGGTGGCTCGTCGCTCATTTCAGATGAATGCGCATTGCAAGCCGGCGCGCGCGCGATGCGGCGGCGTCCGCAAGGATCAATGTGCAACCCCTTCCGTCCGCGCGCGGAAATGCGCCTTGCTCTTACGGCATCCGATTTGGCTTGTCCCCAATGATGCGACATGTCTATTCTTGTGATATAAGAAGTTCGATGCACGTGACGATCAAACGGCCCTTTGTCCCCTCTGGCCCCCGCTTCAGGAACACGCTCTCGGATCCGCGCCTCCGGCGGCCGCGAGTCATCCGAAAGGCCTGCTGCCGGCCCGCAAGAGGCGCGGAGGCAAAGCTGCTGCGGGCGGCCCCTCGGGCCTATCCGATGGGACAGGGATCGCATACCTGGCTGCGGCCTTCGGGTGTTCCGAGGGCAGCGGTACTCCATGAACCCCGGCCGGATGGAAAGTCTGTCTTCGGACGCAGGAGGGGGCTGATCGAGCGAAGCCAGGATAGGATCACGGAGCGCGGGTGGAAAGAGGAACGCCTTTGGCTCCTGGCGATCGAGGGCCATGCCAGGAGCGCTGGGAGGCAGGGCGGCAACGATTCGGCGACCCTCGACGCAGGATACAAGCCGCTTGTTGTCAATGGGTTGGACATAACTGACCCCGAACTCAAGCCAAGGCTTTCGGGCCAGAGTCATTCCTGCCGGAGGAGATTAGGAGCGCAGCAGGTGAGGCGTGAAGCGCTTCGAGACGTGCCATTCTCCGTTGCGATTGGCGGGGGGGATATCCGCAACCGTCGGAACGCACGAGTCCCGGATACGCCGGGGTCGAAGCCGACGAGGGTCTCATCGTCAAACCTTGACCCCGGCCGGCTCGGTTGGACGGCGGTTGAGGATGCGCAAGAACTGATGGCGTTGTGTATTGAGCCGCCATGCCGTCATTTGCGCGCCCGACTGCCATTCCAGACAATATCTGCGCAGCAACGGCCAAATGATGCGGGGAAGTCCCATCCCGCTTCTTCGATACTAGGGCTCCTCGCCGTCCATTTCCCCAACGCAGCATTCGTTTCATGAGCGTTTCTCAGTTATCCCCTGTTAGAACGCCGGCCCGATGGGCTTGGTCACCATTGATTTATCAAGCGGCCCTAAGGAGGAAACTGATGATCATGCTGGATACGTATTTCCCATACGTGATTCCAAGGACGAAAGCCCTTATCGTCGGCCAATCCACCAAACTGGACATCGCCTAACGACCGATCCGAATGACAAATCCCGACATTGGACACGACAGCCGTCCGCTTGACATTTCACAATACGTTGCTATTGCGGGAGCAACGGCGGAGTCGCCGCGTCAATCTTCCATACGACGCTCACCCCATTGCAAGCGCATGAATAGGTCGATCGCTCTACCTTGCGTGGGTTTGCCGTCGGTTCTCGAATGGGACCCAAGCTTCAAACCGTCCAGATGGAATCTGTTTCCGGCGGCTGCGCCCCTTGGGACCGGAGATTCCAGGAGCCTTGCATGGAAGACAACGGGACATGCAGGTAGACTAGGTAACTTTCCCGGCGATTATGGGCGATTCCCCTCATATGCATCCGCGTGGAACGGAGTAAATTAGCGCCGCGAGTCATTCCTCTCTTTTGCCACTGGCTCAATGACAATCAATACCCCACCCCCGTGATCCCCTACATCATCGCCGCGCTCGCCATTATCCTTGTCGGATTGATCGTCCTCAACAATGCGATCAAAAGGGCCCCGTTCGGATACGAGGATGAGTGCGGATTCCATGAAGGGAGCGTCCCCCAGGAGGCAATGGTTTTTGACGCCGACTTTCACACTGCAGCCACTGGACCGATCGCGAGGCCGCTGAAAGAAGGGTTTCGCACACGAAGATTTCTAGGCGAGGCTTTGAGGAAATCGGTCGGCCACGGCACCTAGATAGACTCTCTTTTGGAACAGGCTGGCGGCCACGACTATTGCCGACGCCATCCAAAGCGATCCGCCTGAAATGTCCTCGGCGGAATGAGACCGCAGGGCACTCCCGGCTACCTGCCAGAACCGGGCCGAGTTCCGACGGGAATGGCATTGGAAGCAACTCCGCCACTGGGTGGCGGGTCGGGAACCTGGACGTATGATCCTGGTATGCGCGGAACCCGCCGTCCCGGATTGATCGCGCTGGTGGACGAACTGAAGCGGGGCAAAGTCAGCCGCGGATCGGTTGGTGGCGGCTGCGAGGCCGCCCAAGGCACAATTGAAGCAGGCCCAGGGATCGGCGCCGAGGAGTTTGCAGTGGCGATTAGCGAGATGTTGGCGGCGGGTTGATCGAAGGCATCGGGATGGCCGACGAAGGGCCAAGTGCGCAGCCCAAGCTTGGTCGGCCTGATCGACCGCTTCATTCCAAGATGACGATTAAGTCGTTGGCACAGAGGCCGCCGGTATGAGGCACGCCACGTAATCCGGAACACAACTCTCTGGGCGGGTCGTAGCCCCTAGTGCGATGAAATTTAAAACAAACGATCCGCGCCTCGGGTGCATGCGTCACCTAAAGCTAGGCATCGCGAGTTTCGCCCGGGCGTTTCGGGTTGCCACCTCCTCCTCCCTAGCGCCATCGCGAGCGGCGCCACCTCAATCATGACACGCTCGGATGTGGCAGACGCCCCCTGCCGCCAATGATAAGGCGAACCCGCCCCCCCCACCCCCTTGTCGCTCCCAATCCGCAAGTGCCTTCGCCCGCTGTCCACGCTGTGCCTGCCGACGGACCGGCACGATCACCGGGGCGTTGTTCCGCTCCATCTCAGCAGCTTTTCCGCTGCGGGCCCCTGCGCCTGGGCTCTCTGCCAGGAGCCGCTCAGGGACCAGCAAATGCGACATTCCTGCGCCCGCGACGAAGGGAACTTGCCCGCACCCGCTTTCGAGCCGGAAACCCGGCCTCAATGGATCAGCCGCGCAGCGGAAGTAGCGCCCTTGCCTGCGATTGTGAACAACTTCTGAGTAATTCAATGCAGCCTAAAACGACGGAGATGAGCGCCTTAGGGTTGGGGAGACCTGGCGTTTGAATAGGGTGTTGACGAATGCAAGTGACTATCCACAACAGTCCGAGCGTGATGATAAGCAGGCCAATCTCAGCCGGCGAAAGTTGGGTCGTATTCTTGGGGAGTTTTCGGTCTGTCGTGTGACCCATGCGCCGGATTTCCACTCTCAGTCCGCACCATGCATCCACAAAGGATCGTCCTAGACCCACCACCAACTTCGGCCCCCCATTGAATTCCCGGGCCTATCAATCCCCGAGTGAAGCCGTCCTATCCGTGCGAGAGTTGCCGCGGATTCCCGCATGGAAGCGGGCGATCGACCTCACGTGCTGCCTGATAGCTTTGCCCTTTTTTTGCCTAATCACGGTGCTGATGGCGATTGGTCTGAAGCTCACGTCGCCCGGGCCCATATTGTTCAGACAGGAGCGCGTCGGCTTCAAAGGATCGCGCTTCATCTGCTACAAGTTTCGCACCATGGCTGTCTGCGCCGACACCAAAAGCCATCAGGAATACTATGACAACCTTGTCACCTCAAAGGCGCCCATGGTGAAATTGGATTCCAAGGGCGACAAACGGGTGATCCCCGGCGGATGGATCCTGAGAGCCACCGGCCTCGACGAGCTGCCGCAAATCATTAACATTTTCCAGGGGGAAATGAGTTTGGTGGGACCCCGCCCCTGCCTTCAGTACGAATACGACAGGTACGAGCCTTGGCATCGGGGCCGCTTCCATGCGGTGCCGGGGCTCACGGGCCTCTGGCAGGTATCCGGGAAGAATCGCACAACGTTCGACGAAATGGTCCGGCTCGATATTCGCTACTCCGAAACCAGCTCATTCTGGCTGGACCTGAAGATAATTTTGATGACCCCGACAGCATTGATTACGCAGGTATCCGACACGCGCATGGCGAGAAAATCCCATGGGAACCCCGCAAGATCGCAGCAAGGCACGATTTGAGCAGACGCAACCTCCAAACGCACCCTGCAGACAGCAGTACTATAGCCCCGAATACCCGATGACTGGACTCACGGAACCCGCCTCCAGATGAAGAAGACAATCAACGTGGGGGTCGTTGGCTGCGGTTACTGGGGGCCCAATCTCATCCGCAATTTCCGGTCCCTTCCCCGCTGCCGCGTGACGGTGATGTGCGACGTGAACGAGGACCGCCTCAAACACCTCCGTGCGCTTTATCCGGAGGTCGCCTGCGAAACGCGATATGAACAGATGCTTGCCCGTGCGGACATTGATGCGGTCGTCGTGGCCACCTCCGTCAAGCTGCACTTCCCGATGGCCAAGGCGAGCCTGCTGGCGGGCAAGCATACCCTGATCGAAAAGCCCATGGCCGCCTCCACGGCGCAATGTGAGGAATTGATCGAGATCGCCAGGAACAAGGGACTCGTGCTGATGGTGGGCCATACTTTCCTCTACTCGGCTCCGGTGCGCAAAATAAAGGAGATCGTGGACAACCGCGACATCGGGGAAATCCGGTACATTTCCGCACGCCGGCTGAACCTAGGACTTTTCCAGAATGACATCAACGTCGCCTGGGACCTCGCCCCGCACGACATCTCGATCATCCTGCATATCATGAAGGAATTGCCCCAAAGCGTAAACTGCCGCGGGGGGGCCCATATCGTTCCCGGCATCGAGGACGTTACCAGCATGAGCCTTCATTTCTCGAATGAGCGCTCGGCTATCATCCACAGCAGCTGGAACGATCCGAGGAAGGTCCGGGAGATGACGATCGTCGGCAGCAAGCGGATGATCGTGTACGACGACATTTTGACCCAGGAGAAGATCAAGATCTTCGATGCACGCGTCGAGCAGCCGCCGCATTACGATACCTTTGCCGAGTTCCAGTATGCCTATCACTACGGCGACATCCACAGTCCGTACGTCAAGCAGGACGAACCCCTGAAAACGGAGTGCCAGCACTTCCTCGAAAGCATCTGGGGCGGGAAGGCCCCAATCACGGACGGGGCGGCGGGTCTGGAGGTTGTCAGGATCCTGGAAGCCTCGTCCGAATCATTGAGGCTTCACGGCGCTCCAATTTCGCTCGCGGCAAATCACAACCACAGGGATACAACCATTCCGTTTCCGAGGAAAGACGTGCGGGTCTCCTAGATGCCTGTTGGGCACGACGGGAACGGCGGGGCGCCTGACGCGGTTGCGACCCGGGGATGGAACAGACCTTGTGCGGCTTTGCCGGGAAGCCATCCCTGATGCGGCGGTGAACTGCCTTCCCCAAGCCCGCTTTCCCAGAGGGTGAACTTGCGCACGGGCACTGCCCATTCGGATGGCAGGTGAACCATCCCGCCATGTGCCACCCGCAAGGCGAACCGCGCGATTTTCTTGACGTCGCCTGCGTGCATCGCAATTCCTCCTCGTTTGGCAGCCTTTGTTGGGCGTGGTTGAAAATGATCCACGCGGCCGGAGAGCGCTCCGTCATCACTAGGGGCTTCGAAATCAAACTCACATGGAACTGATCAACGAAGACAGCCCGCGAAGGTCTCTGGTGAACGTTCGCGTCGGCGCGAATGTCCGCCTGTTCAATTTTGTAAACGCATACGGGTGCGAAATCGGCGACAATACCAGGGTCGGCAGCTTCGTGGAGATCCAGAAGAACGCGCGCGTGGGGCGCAACTGCAAGGTCTCCAGCCACACCTTCATTTGCGAGGGCGTCGAAATCGAGGACGAGGTCTTCATCGGCCACAACGTGTCGTTCATCAACGACAAGTTTCCCCGGGCTGTCCGCCCCGACGGCGCGCTGCAGACCGACGCCGATTGGACTGTCCAGCCGACCCGGGTGAAAAAGGGCGCGTCGATCGGCACTGGGGCGACGATCCTCTGCGGAGTCATCATCGGCGAAAGCGCCGTCGTGGGCGCCGGCAGCGTTGTCACAAGAGACGTGGCCGCCGGTTCGGTCGTCGCGGGCAATCCCGCCCGGCTGTTGCGAACAAACCCTTCAAAATGAAAGTCCCGTATTTTGATCTTCCCGGAAATATTCGATCGATTCGGCCGGAACTGGACGCCGCCATTTCCCGCACGCTCGACTCCTGCGCATTCTGTCTCGGCCCCGAAGTCGCGCAGTTCGAGCACGATTTTGCCGCCTTTGTCGGAACGCGGCACTGCGTGGGCTTCAACAGCGGCACCTCCGCGCTCCATGTCGCGATGCGCCTCCTCGACATCGGCCCAGGCGATGAAGTCATAACGACACCGTTCACGTTCGTGGCGACAAGCTGGGCGATTGCCTACGTCGGCGCCAGACCGGTCTACGTCGACATTGACGAGAAGACGATGAATTTGGATCCCAGCCTGCTGGAGCGGGCGATCACCCCGCGGACGAAGGCGGTCATGCCGGTTCATCTCTACGGCCATCCCTTTGATGTGGATCCAATCCTGGAAATCTGCGCAAGACGCGGGCTGCCCATGGTCGAGGACGCTGCGCAGGCGCATGGCTCTAGGTACAAGGGCCGCAGCGTCGGAACGTTCGGGGTGCTCTCGGGATTCAGCTTCTATCCCGCCAAGAACCTCGGGGCCTGCGGCGAGGGCGGCGCCCTTGCGATGGACAGCGCCGAACATGCAAGACGCGCGGGCGCCCTTCGCGAGCATGGGGCCTCGAATCGCTATTACCATGACGAGGTGGGCTACAATTACCGAATGGAGGGGATTCAGGGCGCCGTCTTGAGAGTCAAGCTGGCTCACCTTGCCGCCTGGACGGCCGCCCGCCGGCGGATTGCGCACCGCTACCACGAATTATTGGCACAGACGCCGCTCGTCCTCCCGATCGAGGCGCCCAACGCCGAAAGCGTGTACCATCTCTATGTCGTGCGTCATCCCAGGCGCGACAAACTCCGCGATCACCTCCTGGCTCGGGGGGTCGGAACCGCCCTGCATTACCCGCTGCCCTTGCACCTTCAGAAATGCTTTGCCGGCCTCGGTTACGGATCCGGCGACTTCCCGATAGCGGAGCGGGCGGCGCGAGACTGCCTCAGCCTCCCGATCTATCCCGAGATGTCAGATTCGCAGACCGAGTACGTCGCCGCCGCGATCGGCGAATTCAAGGACTGGTAAGGCCGCCGGTTACGGAAGCGAACCGGCGGAATGATTGGACGGCGTCGCGCGGATTGGCGGCCCGCGAAGATCAGAAGCCTCGTGCAGCGGATGCCCGCAGCCTTCTGCTGCCGAGCGCCAGCATCCCGAGGAGCCCCAGTCCCGTCAGCACCGCTGTATCTCCCCCGTCTGGGACCGAGGGAATCACGAAATCCTGACCGGAGTTATCCAGACCCGTGACGCTTACGCCGGTGCTAACCGCAAGGAGGTTGGCCCTCGGCGTGAAACTGGTCGTGTGGGAGAGAAAGGTATTCATGGTGCCGAGGTCGCCCAGCACCGCTGTGGCCTCTCCGGAGAAATTGTTGTCCACACTCACCAGGCTGTAGGTCGCGCCGCTGATTGAGCCAGCCAGTGTCTGCCAGATTTCGAGCTGCAAGGCCGCGGACCACTCGTCAGCCGTCTGCGAATTGCCCGACAAAGCATAGGCGGATGTCATGTATTGCGCCCATAGCTGCTCGATCTGAATGGCGGCACCCGCACTCATCGGCCCCGGGGGCTTCGGCGCGCTGGCCAGCGGCTCAAGGTTGTCGCTCGTTGGCCCCGAGACGGACCAGTGCCAGGGATCGATGCAGAAACTGTCGACGTTGCTGGTCAGGGCTCCGTTGGCGATGGTGAGATCGACGATGCCGGCATAGACGTGCAGGTCGTTGCCCAACGTCGAACTGTTGATGTAAACGGTGTCGTTCGCGCCAATGCCGTCCTCCGTCACAGTGACGGGAGTCGCCTTCAAGGCATTGCCCGCAAATGCGAGGAATGCCAATGCCAGAGTAGTGGACCTGATTTCGCGGAGGCTCATGATTGTAAATTATCAGCTAATATCGTGCCATGCGTCAAAAACTCCGACGCTGCTGGCATAATTACCTGATATTAAATGCGATAAATTTTGCCATTGGAATGAGCATTTGAGAAGGCACCGCAATTCTGTAACATTTTCCGGCAGAATCGGGCCTTCGGTTCACATTCCCGACTGAAACTCCAACGGATCGGCACGTCAGAAAGCGAGGGACCGCGGGAGGTTTCGTTCATGTCATCAAGCGCGAGCTCGGTCTCATTTGCCTCCCAGTCCGCGACATTCAAATCCGGCGCCTGTTGAAGCTTCGCCCAAATGCGAGGGATTCAACCCTTGGGAAGGTCATTTGGGAAGGCGCCCAGATTCTGTAACATTTTCCGACAAAACTGGGCCTTCGGTTTACATTCCCGCCTGAAACCCTAACGGATCGGCACGTCAGAAAGCGAGGGGCCGTGGGAGGCTTCGTTCATGTCATCAAGCGCGCGCTTTGCCTCATTTGCCTCTTGGTCAGCAACATTCAAATCCAGCGCCCGCTGAAGCTCCGCCCTGCTTTCGGTCAGTTCCTTGAGCCGATAATGGGACATTCCAAGGTAGAACAGGGTTTCCGGGTCGTCGCCGCGCAGATGGAGGCTCTCCTGAAGCAAATGGGCTGCCCCGGCATAATCCGCCTTCCGGTAGTCGATGATTCCCAGAACCTTGGCGAGTTCAGGGTCGTCGGGGAACGACCCGCGAGCCTTGGCCGCAAGATCATAGGCCTTTTGGTCGTCGTCCAACCGCTGGGCATATAGGAGCGCCAGCCGCCGGGCGGCCGGCGCAAAAAGCGCATCCGCAGCCAGAATCCTCTCATAGAGGCGCCGGGCCTCGGGAATGTTGCCCTGGCTCTCTCGCGCGAGCGCCAGCACCATGCCCGCCGGAACGTCGTCGGGGTTCGCTTCGAGAATCTTCTGGGCTTCGGGGAGCGCCGCCTGCGCCAGGGCCGGGCTCTTGCCAGCGGCGATCATCGAGGCCAGGCGCCCTGCATTGGACGAAAGCGCGGGTGAAACGGCGCCCTGCGATGCGTCCTTGAGCGTTTCCTCGGCCTCAGACACTTTCCCCGCACTGTAATAGGACCGGGCGAGGTCGTACATGAGCTCGGGTTCGCCGTGAATCTCCCTCGCCGCCTGCCGGAGCAGGTCCAGCGACCAGCCGTAGTCGCCGGTTTCGTAAAGCAGCCGGCCTAGTGTATGCGAAATCTGGGAATCGTTGGGGGCGATCTCATGGGCGTTCTTCGCCAGCTCTCTCGCCCTTGCGGGATCATGAAGGGGGCCGGAATAGAGCCGGACGAGATCCAGCATCACGGTGACGTCGCGGGGACTGAGCTTGAGGGCTGCTTCGTAGCTCGCGGCAGCATCGCCCGCCCCGCCCTTGCGCGCCTGAATGGCGGCCAGCCGCAACCGGGCCACGGGATCGTTGGGCTCCGTACGGACCCGGGTTTCCAGATCCGATTGGACTTTTGGATCTGCGGTTGCGGGCTCGATGTCCAAGAACCCCAGGCGGCGGCGCGCCTCCTCCTTGTCGGGTGACTCGGGCCCGGCCGCTATCGTCTGCTGAAGCGCCAGTCTGGCCGGGCCCTCCTCGCCGAGCATGTAGTGGGCCATCCCGACATGAAACCGAACCTCAGGATCGGCAGGCTCCTTCTCCGCGGCCTCGAGCAGGTGGGCCAGCGCGGCATGGTAATCGCCGCGCTTGTAAAGGACCCAGCCGAGCGTGTCGGCGGTGCGCGCGTTGTCAGGCTGCAGCTCCTGCGCCCGTTTTGCGATTTCGAGGGCCTTGTCGGACTGCCCAAGGTTCTCACTGTAAACGCGAGCAAGATTGTCGAGCGCCGGAACGTTCCTCGGATCGGCGGCAAGCAGCCTCTCGTACGCGGAGCGGGCCGCGTCGAATTGTTTCAGCTCTTGGTGGATCAGCCCGATCTGGAGCAGCGCATTTGCATTGTTGGTCTTGTCCGCAAGGGCCGTTAGCTTGTCGAGCGCCTGCTGCTGCTTGTTTGTGGCCACATAAACCCGGGCCAGAAGCAGGTAGGCAATTTGATACTTTGGATCCAGGTCGATCGCCTTGAGCAGGTCGGACTCGGCACCGTTCAGATTGCGCTCTGCCAGGTGGATCTTCTCCATCAAGACCCAGGGAGCGGGGGCCTTGGGATACCGCTTTATGAGGCCCTGGACGCGGTCGGTCGCCGCTGAGTACCCCATCTCCGCCAAATCCAGGTTCACCAACATTTCCAGGGATCTCGCGTAGTCGGGATTGATTGCGACGGATTGTTCAAAGGCCTTGCGGGCATCTGCCGGGTGTCTTTCGGAGACTTGGAGCATCCCTATTAGAAAGGGAACCTGGGGATCCTTCGGTGCAACCTCCTCCAACCGGTGATAAACCGCCAATGCCCGATCCGGGCTCTTCTCGGCCAGGTAGGCGCGGGCCAGCAGCAGATAGGCCCGCTCAACCTGCGGCCTTGCCTTGATTATCTGGGCCAGCGTGTCGACAGCAGCGATTGGATTGCCTTTGCGCAGGTTGAGCTCTGCCATGAGCAGCTGCGCAGCATCGTAATCCGGGGCGATCTGGATCGCCTGGTACAGGCTGTTCTCCGCCTTGGCGTTGTCGCCTTTTCGCAGGTACGCGAGCGCGAGCCGGTACTTGAGCTGAGCAACGCGGCCATAAGCCCGGTCGAGGTGCTCGAGTTCTTCGACCGCGCCCGCCGCGTCGCCCCTGGCGAGCTTCAGATTGCCCCGCTGCAGGAGGGCTTCGTAATTGCCGTTGTCACGGGCAAGGATTCTTTTGATCGCGGCGTCGCAGTCGTCATACCTCCGCTCATCGAACGCCAGTCTCATGGCCAAGACCCATGCCGGAATGTAGTCGGGCGCCTTCCCGGTCATCTCATCCAGGATCTTCCTCGCCTCGGACGCCGCCCCAGTCTCCGCCTTGAATTCCGCGTACCTCAGCCGCCGCGTCGACCGCAGCGGCGCGTTGTCGGCCGCGCTTTTCAGCGCCTGGTCCGCCTTTTTGAGATCATGGCGATTCCAATAAACCTCGCCCAGCCCCGCGTAGGCATCGCTCGATTTCGGGTCGAGTTCCAGGGCTCTCGTGAATTCCTTCTCAGCCCCATCCGTGTCCCGTTGCGCCATCCGCAATGAACCCACGGCGAGATGGTATCCGGAACGGTCCTTGCCCTGCTGCCGCAGCTTTTCGATCAACTGCCGGGCATCCTCGGCTTCGTTCGACTTGCGTGACGAGTCCGCCAGCAGCAGCAACGCATCTTTCGTCTCGGGCTGACTTTGAAGCACCCGCCGGGCAGCCTCGCGTGCCTCCTTCACCAAGCCGAGCGGCAACTCGCACATCCCGAGCTTTACCCGGACGTCGTTGTCCTCAGGCCTCAATTCAGCGGCCTTCCGGAGATACACGTATGCCAGCGGCAGCCTGCCCTCGTTGAAATAGAGATAGCCCAGCTGGCGGACAGCTGTCGGATCGAACGGTGCAAGCTGCAGGGCCTTGCGATATTCAATCTCGGCTTCGTCGTAGCTTTCAGCCCCGAAATCTCGATCGCCGCGCGCGAGGCATCGATCCTTGCGGGCCCCTTTGGTGCAGCCGGCACACACCAGCATTGTGAGAGCAAGAATCAGAACCGATGAAAAGGAAGGTCGCATGGCGATCATGGGGAGGGTTCGGCTGAAGAAGCATCGCGCGTCCCACCGTCCGCAGCCCGGCGAGACTCCGATTTCTGGAGGATTGCCAGGCAAATGTAGAACGGGACAAGCGACAAAACAAAAAAGATCGGGCCGCCGTGCCGGTGGATATACGAGTCTATCATATCCGGGCCGAAGTGGACGCAGAGCTGCCCGATGGTGAAGATTCGTACGCCGTTTCTGAACAGCGCCACAGGTATCACGGCCACCACGAGCAGCGCGCGCCTCCAGGGAGTGCGCAGGAACAAATGCGCCGCCAGCAAGCCGATGATGAAAAGCACGAGCGTGGAATGGATGCCGCTGCATTCGGGAGCGACCTCGAAGATGAATCCTGGCAATTGGAAAACGAGACCCTGCCGGAATACCGCGGTGCCCGACATCCAGAACAGCAGGTGCGCCGTGTCAGCCGACGCGTGCTGGAGAAACTGCTCTATCCAGGCGTGCAACTGCGAAGGGATGGGCGCGGCAAGAAAAAGGAACGCCGCTGGGAATGCGATCGCACGAAGGGTCGCCTTTCCGAGGACGAAGAGGCAGCCCGATGCCAGCAGCAGGATCAACGAGACGGTCATCAGGGCCAAATAGTCGCTGAGTTCGGGCTTCCACCCCCCGCTCCTTGCCCACCCGTACGAGGCGAGAAACAGCAGCCCGGTCGACAGAGGGATGAGTGCCAAGCGGGGGGCGGGAATGAAACCCGACGGCAGGGCTCGCCTGCCCGTCCAGATCAGGAATACGCTGATAAGAGGGACCATTGGGATGTACGAATACAGGTCGCTCGAGAATGAAAGCCGTGCCAGATCGCCTATGGGCCGGGCAAACAAGATGATAAGCGCAGCCGCCACGGCCACCATCCCCGCTAATCTGGACGATTTAGGGGTCATGCAGCCATGGCAGGCTGCGAAAATGCATGGGGAAGTAAAGTCCGGGCTTCGCTTGGACGCTGATCATCCTGATGCGTCAAGTGCCCGAATAACCGTCTTTTAGGGTCACGAATTGCAATCCTCTTGCTAATAGTGGCCGAAACCCAATCTTCACGCAATGCGTCGCCCCGCCATGGAAAACACAAGATCTCATCCAGTGTCGGGTCGTTTCACCTTGTGAGGAGCGAGGTCGATACAGAAATGGCGGATTCCGATGTTTCCCCGGGTGACGTAATCGTTCACCGGGTCGATCCGACTGAGGACTCCCTGTGGGACGCCGACTTGGCGGCTTGCCCGGGAGCCACGTTTTTCCACGGCGCGTCCTGGGCGCGGGTGTTGCAGAGTACCTATGGCTTCACACCGGTCTATTTCGCGGTTCGCCACTCGGGGCGGATTGGGTCCCTGCTGCCGATGATGGATGTCGACAGCTGGCTCACGGGCAGGCGCGGAGTCTCGCTTCCATTCACCGACGAATGCGCGCCGCTCTGCGCAGACCCGAATTCCTTCAAACGCCTTTATCAAGAGGTTCTGTCCTACGCAAAGACTCGCCGGTGGAAGTACGTGGAATGCCGGGGCGGCCTGCCGCTGTTTGGTGATGCGTCCCCGTCGGTCTCCTTTCTCGGCCACCGGCTCGAGCTGCGCGGGGGCGAGACCGCGCTCTTCAGCCGCTGCGAAGGTTCGACCAGGCGCGCGGTACGAAGGGCCGAGCAAAGCGGACTGACTATCGAGTTTTCCAGGGACCTCGAGGCAGTCCGCGCTTTTCACGGATTGCTCTGCAAGACCCGCAGGCGTCATGGGGTGCCTCCGCAGCCCTTTGGTTTCTTCGCCGGCATCCAGAGCCATGTCCTGGCGCAGAAGCAGGGGTGGGTCGTCCTCGCCCGGTCTGGGCAGGTGCCGGTGGCGGGCGCAGTCTACTTTAGTTTCGGGAAGACAGCCATTTACAAGTTCGGAGCCTCGGATGAGAAGTTCCAGCACCTGCGGGCCAACAATTTGGTCATGTGGGAGGCAATCAAGCACCATGCCCGGGAGGGATTTGAGATCTTGGAATTCGGCCGAACTTCGCTTACCAACCACGGCTTGCAAAAATTCAAGCTCAGCTGGGGTACGACCGAATACCGGATCGATTATGTGCGGCATGACCTCCGCACAGGTGGCTTTGCCGTCGTTGGTGACGCGGCCTCCGGGTTGCACACACGCGTTATGGGATTGCTGCCGGCTCCGGTTTTCAAGCTGGTGGGTTCTGCGCTCTATAAACACATGGCCTGATTGATGAACCTTCCTCCCCCTCCTCTCCTCCCGGCACCGGCAACCTCGTTTCACGACATCCTTTATGTCCTATTCCGGCATAAATGGAAAATCATCATATGCGCGGCGTTGGGCTTTTCCGCCGCTTCAGCCATCTACCTGAAGCGCCCGCCCCCTTTTCAATCCGAGGCCAAGCTGTTCATCCGGTATGTGTTGGAGAACAGCAACTCCGGAATGCCGGGAAATGACACAAAGGCGGTTTCTCCGGACCAACGCGGCGACACCATCATCAACACGGAGGTGGCGATCCTGGGCAGCACGGACATTGCCGATCAGGTTGCCGATTCAGTCGGGCCTGACAAGATACTGGGCAAGGGAAAAGGCCCCAAGGACCGCGATCACGCAAGCGCGTTGATCCAACAAGGCCTTGTCGTCGAGCCCCTTCCCAGGAGTAGCGTGATCCGTCTGACATTTGAGAGCCAGGACCCGACCCTGGTCCAGCCCGTCCTCACGGCGATTGTCGACGCCTATTTAAAGAAGCATGTCGAGGTCCATCGCGCGATGGGGGCCGTCGGCGACTTCCTGTCCCAGGAAACGGACCAGCTCCGCTCCCGTCTTTCGCAGACCGAGGATGACCTGCGGAAGGCCAAGGACAAGGCCGGGATCATCTCCCTCGACGATTCAAAGAAAGCGTACGCCGAGCAGGTGTCGAAGATCCGCGGGGACATCTACGCCGCCGAGGCGGAATTGGCCGAGCGCTCGGCCACGCTGGGTGATCTGGCCAAGCTCGCGCCGCCGGCGAAGGCCGTTGCTCCCAAGGCCGGCACGGAGCCGCCGATCAATACCGCGGTGACCAATGAATACCGCGACACCTGCGGCCGCCTCGAGTGGCTGCAGAAAAACGAACAGCAGCTGCTCCTGCTGTACACGGATCAGAACCAACGCGTGAAGGATGTGCGCGCACAGATCGCCGATATCGAGGGCATTAAACAAAAGATCGAGGACAAATACCCGGGGCTGCTCCAATTCACCGCCACCCCATCGGCGGCCCCTGCGGCCGCAAATGGCATCGACTTGGCCGCAGAATCGGCCCGATTGGACGGCCTCCAGACCAAGATCAAGGTGCTCAACTCGGAACTGGACCAGATTCGAAAGGAAGCCGGCAATATTGACCAGTTGGAAGGGACCATATCGGACCTGCAACGCCAGAAGGATCTCGAAGAGGAGAACTACAAGTACTACGCGGTCCATCTGGAGGCGAACCGGATCGACGAAGCCCTCGGCTCCGGGCGGGCGTTGAACATTGCCGAGATTCAAACGCCGACCCCTCCGCGCGTCGACGTAACCCGCGAGTGGAAGCTTCTCGGGGGGATCGCCGGGGGAGGCCTCCTCCTCGGCGTCTTATGGGCTTTCCTGATCGAGTTCTATTTCGATCACTCGATCCGGCGCCCCCAAGACGTGGAGCGGATGCTGCGCATTCCGCTGTTCCTTTCCATCCCCGACTTCGGCAGCAACGGCCACAACCGCCAGGTCTTCCATGAGACGCTCCGCGACCGCCTGATCGAGTACTTTGAAAGCCGGAGCCTGACCCATAAGCCAAAGCTTTTGGCAGTGACCGGGGTCGGCCGGAGTTCCGGCGTGACGACGACGGCTGCGGGTCTGGCCAAATGCCTGTCGGAAACCGGCGACGGCAACGTGCTTCTGGTCGATATGACGCTCGGCCAGGGATCGACGAAGCAATTCTACAAGGGCAGCACATCACCCAAGCTGGACCAACTCCTCGACACCCGGGAGACCGCCATGGTGAACGACAAGCTCTTCGTGGTCGGCGAGGGACCCAATAGCGACAGGCTCTCCCGCGCACTGCCTTCGAGATTCAACCAATTGGTGCCAAAGCTCAAGGCCAGCGACTTTGACTACATCATTTTTGACATGCCACCGGTCAACCAGATCAGCATCACGCCGCGGTTGGCAGGGTTCATGGACATGGTCCTTCTTGTCGTGGAGTCGGAACAAACGGACCGGGAGATTGCCCGCCAGGCGGTAGAGTTGCTTGCCTCTTCAAAGGCCCACGTCGGGGTCGTGCTCAATAAGTCCCGGAACTATATGCCGTTGAAGGCTCAACACGATTTCCTTGGCACGGATTGAGGTCGGTGCTGGGATGCCGTACCAAAATGTTGCGGCGCCGCATCTACTATAAGCTCAAACCCCACCTTCCGTGGCTCCTGCGAAATTCCCTGCGCCGATTGACGGCCAGCCGCCAAAGGGAGGCCTCCAGGGCGGTCTGGCCGATAAACGGGGCCGCCGCCGAGCCGCCGCCGGGATGGCCGGGATGGCCCGATGGAAAGCAATTCGCCTTCGTCCTAACCCATGACGTGGAAGGGCCGGAAGGGCTGGCCAAATGTCGTAAGTTGGCCGAGCTCGAGATGGCGAACGGTTTTCGCTCATCGTTCAATTTCATTCCCGAGGGCGACTATTTAGTTTCTCCTGAGCTCCGGACCTGGCTCACGAATCAGGGCTTTGAAATCGGCGTCCACGACCTGCACCATGACGGGGAACTCTACTTTTCCCGCAGCGAATTCCGAAAGAATGCCAAACGGATCAACGGATACCTCAAGGACTGGAACGCGGTTGGCTTCCGCTCGGGATTCATGCTGCGCGAACTGGATTGGATCCACGACCTCGACATCAAGTACGATGCGTCGACGTTTGACACCGATCCATTTGAACCGCAGCCGGACGCGGCGGACACGATCTTCCCCTTATGGGTTTCCGCGCCAGGGGACCAAGCCGGCCGGCCTGGCTACGTTGAGCTGCCCTATTCGCTGCCGCAGGACTCCACCCTGTTCCTTGTCCTTCGCGAGACATCGCCGGACATCTGGATGCGGAAGCTCGACTGGATCGCGGCGAATCGCGGCATGGCCCTCGTCATCGTGCATCCCGACTACCTGCGGTTTGAGGACGAGCCCAGGAGCCGCCAAACATTCCCTTTAGGATTCTACCGTCAGCTCCTCGAGCATGTGCGCGGGCGGTACGGCGGGGCCTATTGGCAGCCCCTGCCACGGGATTTGGCGACATGGTTCGAGGGAACCCGCCGCGCCGGCAAGAAAACCCTGGATGCCGTCCCGGAGCCGGTGGAGCGTGTCGCGCAGCCAGGCGACCGCGCATCCGCATTGCGCGGCAAGCGCGCTGCGGTCCTGCTCTATTCCTACTTCCCGTCGGACACGCGCCCCTATCGCGCAGCCGCGGCCATGGTCGAGGCTGGGATGGAGGTCGATTTGATCTGCCTGACAAACAATAAATCCGAGGAGCCGAAATCGATGTGCGGGGGAGTCCGCGTATATCGCCTGCCGATGATGCATTTGCGCGGCAGCGTTCCTTCGTATCTGCGCAATTACGGCGTTTTTCTCGCCAAATCCTTCTGGTTTCTCGTCCGGCAGGGCTTCCGCCGGCGATTTGACGTCGTCCATGTCCACAACATGCCCGACGTTCTCGTCTTTGCGGCATTGGTTCCAAAGCTTCGGGGAGCCGGCATCATTCTCGACCTACATGATCCTATGCCCGAGCTCATGACGGCCATTTATGGCCTCCAGCCGGACCGTTGGCCCGTCCGGCTATTGCGCAGGCTGGAACGCTGGAGCATCCGTTTTTCCGACTTGGTCCTGACGCCGAACATCTCATTCAAGACGCTATTTGCCTCGCGCAGCTGCAGCGCTGACAAGATTCATATCGTGATGAACTCTCCCGAGGAGACAATCTTCGACCCAGACCGCTGCGAGCACGACCGGAACGGGCCGGCCGATGACGGCACGTTTCGAGTTATGCACCACGGCTCACTTGTCCACCGTCACGGCGTCGATCTCTTGATCGAGGCGGTGGCTCAACTAAGGCCAAGGATTCCGGGGATTCAACTGCACCTTTATGGCGCCCGGACGCCGTTCCTGGACACGGCAATGGAATTGGCGCGCAGCCTGGGTCTGGCTGATATCGTGCAATTCCACGGCCAGAAATCCCAGGATGGGATCGCCGACGCCATTCGGAAGTCCCACCTGGGGGTCGTGCCAAACCGGCGCTCGGTATTCACCGAGATTAACTTCCCCACGAGGCTGTTCGAATACCTTGCATTGCACCGGCCCGTGATTGCGCCGGAGACACAGGGCATCCGCGATTACTTCAACCAGGAGGAACTCCTGATGTTTGAACCCGGCAATGTGCACGACATGGCGAGCAAGATTCTCTGGGTATCGCAGAATCCGGAAGGCGCCAACGGCTTTGTCGAACGCGGAAACCAGGTGTACCGCAGACACCGCTGGGGCCAGGAAAAAATCAAATTCATCAACCTCCTTTCGACGGTGGTGCGCCAGAACACGGCATCAGACCGAAAAACGGCCAGCACGCTCTAGGTTGCGGCATAAGCCCATCGTCCTCTCCCTTCCACCGTGAAAATCAGCATATTTGGCCTCGGATACGTGGGCTGCGTCGGCATGGGGTGCCTCGCCAAGGCCGGGCACCAAGTCATCGGAGTGGATCCCCAGCCTCAAAAAGTTGACTTCATAAACCACGGCAGAGCCACGATCATCGAGAATGGCATCGACGAGCTGATCGCCGAGCAACACCAAGCAGGCAATATCTCGGCTATGAACAGTGTCGCAGATGCGATCCAGGGGACCACGATTTCCTTCATCTGCGTCGGCACGCCCTCAACCCCGACCGGGCACCTCGACCTTGACGCAGTCTTCAAGGTGGCCGGAGAGATCGCAAGGGCCCTCGTCGGAAAGAAGGACAAGCATGTCGTCGCCCTTCGGTCCACGGTCTTGCCGGGAACGGGCGAGCGGGTTGCGAAGCTGATCGAGGAGGTTTCCGGAAGGAAAAACGGGGAGGATTTTGCCGTTGTCTCGAATCCGGAGTTTATGCGTGAAGGCACGTCGATCGAGGATTTCCAGAATCCGCCATTCACTTTGGTGGGTTCCGACTTCGCATGGGGCACGGAAAGGATGCGAGAGGTATACACTGCGATTAGTGTCGAATTCATAGCCACGACGCCTCGCGTTGCGGAAGTCATGAAGTACGTTTGCAACAGTTTTCATGCATTGAAGATCACGTTCGCCAACGAGGTCGGGAACATCTGCAAGGAGCTGGAGGTCGACTCGCGCGAGGTAATGAGAATTTTCTGCATGGATACGAAGCTGAATGTGTCCAAAGCGTATCTTAAACCCGGTTTCGCCTACGGCGGATCCTGCCTGCCAAAGGATCTCAAGGCGCTGCGCACCATCGCGCATGACCATTACCTCGACTGCCCGCTGCTGGAGAGCATTGCGAAGAGCAACGAGCAGCAAAAGGAGCGCGTCTGCGATCAGATCCAGCGACTGCGGAAGCAGAACGTTGGTTTCCTGGGCCTTTCGTTTAAGGCGGGCACCGACGACCTCCGCGAGAGCCCGATTATCGACGTCATCGAGCGCCTTCTCGGGAAGGGCTTCAGAATCAGGATCTACGACCCCCACGTCCATGTGTCCCAATTGACCGGCGCGAACAAGAATTACATACTGCAGAAAATCCCGTTCATCGCCCGGTTCATCACGGACGATTTATCCAGCGTGATCGGGGGTTCCGAGCTGATCGTGGTTGTCAATCGGGAGGCCGGAATCTCAGAAGCATTGGCCAGGGTCGCCCACGAAAAGACAATCTACGACCTCGCCGATTTGGGCCGGAATCTCAAGGGCTTTGACGGGCCCTACATCGGGATTGCTTGGTAACCCGCTGGCCAACCGCCGACTAGGCACGACCAAGCCGCAACCTGTGAGACTCGCAAGACTCCGGCGTTCGATAAAATCCCTTCCCAGGGTGCTGAAGGCCGCTTTCGCGGTGACGGACCGTAAACGCTGGCTTAAAAATGCCAAAGAAAGCCCGTCCTGGGACGAAAGAAACGAGCTGATCGCTCAATATATTCCCGCCCATTCGAGCATCCTCGATCTCGGCGCCGGCGCTCAAACCCTCAGGCGCCACGCGCCTTCGGCACGTCTGTACGTGCCGTGCGACATCGTTCGATCAACGCCGGATTGCATCGTCTGCGATTTTAACCGCGGGATCTACCCGCCCGCAGATCAAACTTATGACATCACGATCTGCAGCGGCGTTCTTGAGTATCTTCACGAACCGTTTGATTTCTTGGAAAGAATAAGGGCGTACTCAAAAACATTCATCCTTAGCTATCAGCCTGCGATCGGCGCCAGGGCCGAAAAAATGGAACGGCTTGCTCATGGATTCGTTAACGACCTGAGCAGGGAAGAGCTTGAGGCTCATCTGCAACGAGCCGGATACCGCTGCGAATGCGTCGCAAAATGGCAGGCCCAGTTGATCTACCGCCTGGAGCGCGGCTAGGCGCGACAGCCCTGCAATAGGCGATGCGTATTCCCAATAGAAAAACACATGAATCCATAGGCGCCATCCAAAGCGGATGATTCGGCCTTCAAGCACGCCTGTGGAACATACTCGAAAATCATACCAGGGGATTCTGAAATCGGCGGCCCTTCTGGGAAGTGCGCGCGTGATGACGCTGGTGATCGGCTTGGCCCGAGTGAAGGCTCTCGCCGTCCTCATCGGGCCCGTTGGCGTCGGTCTCATCGGAACCTACGACGTGTTGGTGCAGATGGCCATCTATGTCTTCGGCATGGGGGTCCAGGCAAGCGGTGTGCGGCAGGTGGCGATCGCGAACAGCCAGCAGGATCCCGACCGAACCGCGCGGACAATCGCGACTCTTCGATGCCTCTCCTGGTCGCTGGGACTTTTCGGAACCGTCGTCGTGGGCGCATCGGCGTGGGCAATCAGCCGTCTGACGTTCAAGGACCCCGGCCATGGTCGCGACATCCTGATTCTCTCGCCCGCCATCCTCCTCACCAGCATCTATGCTGGCGGCCTGGCCATCCTGCAGGGCTGCCAGCGGATCGCCGATCTCGCCAAGATCACAGTTCTTTCGGCAATCGGCCAGGCCGTTTCCGTCGTCGCCTTCGTATACATGCTCGGCGAACGTGGCATCGCGTTTAGTTTCGTGGCAAGCGGGGGATTCTCCCTGCTGATCTGCCGCTGGGTGATGAAGGGGACAGCGCTTCCAAAGGCCGCGCCCACCTGGGCAAGTTCGATGGGCGAAAGCGGCACGTTCATCAAACTTGGCCTCAGTCTGACAAACGCGCTCCTGCTCTCAACACTGGTTGCCTATGCCGTCCGTTCGCTTATCGCCCGGAACCTGGGCTTGGAAGCGGTTGGGATCTACCTTTGCGCATACGGCCTTTCCGGGAAATTCATCGGCTTTCTCCTCGACGCCATGCAGACCGATTTCTATCCCAGGCTTTCCGCCGTCGCACATGACCATGAGGACCTCAACCGTCTCGTGAACCAACAGACGGAAATCGTTTTGTTGATGGCGATGCCGGGCCTGCTTGCCACGCTGGCGTTCGCCCCGTGGCTTGTTCGCCTCTTTTACAGCGGGGCTTTCGACGGGGCCACCGTTCTGCTCAGGTGGTTCATCCTCGGCTGCCTCGTGCGGGTGATCTACGCGCCGATCGCATTTGTCCAACTCGCCAAGGGCCGCAGCCTTCTCTATTTCGTGAGCGAGGCCGTCATCAGCCTGTCAAGCCTAGCGGCAACGTTTGTGCTGTTGAAGGCATTCGGCCTCCGCGGCGCCGCGGCATCTTACTTGGTGGCTAATCTCTTCCAGACAATCGTCCTGCTGGCGATTTCGAGGCGCCTGACCGGATTCAAATGGTCGTCACATGCTGTGCGTTTTCTGCTGATCTTCGTTTCCATCTCGACCGTGTGCGTGCTGGTCTCGTTTGTCTTGAGCGACATCCAGACCGCTCTGGTTTGCGCCGTCGTTGCTGCCGCCGTTTCGCTCTATTGCATGCGCCAGCTCGCAGACCGCCTCGGACCGGATCACCGCATGTCACGATTCCTGGCTCGATTCGCGTTCCTGAGCGGACCGCTTCAATGAAGTCTCTTAACCTGTGGTTGCTCTATCGGCACAAACGTTCTTCCTGCTCTCGATGTTACTGTCTCAGCCGACCAGCGCCTATTGAGCAATGACTCTCAATATATTGCCCATCAAATGGTAAGGCACCCATTCTCCAAGACCGGAAGAGCGCTCAACCAGGGATCTTTATTTGTAAAGGCGGCCCTATTGGATCACCGGCTTCCGGTGGCCTACGTGGGCGGCTGGCTTGGAAAACGCAACCTGGGCGACGATGCATTGTTGGCAGCCTATCGGAAGCTATTTCCGGCCCTCAACTTCGTCCATTTTGACGGTGGTCGAATCGCCCGTAAGCTGGCGAAGCATATCCCGAGATTGCGAAGTGGAATGCTCGCCGGAGGCACAATCATTGGGCAAATGCCGGAATGGCTGGAGATCGCCAAGGCGTTCCTGAAGATCCACCCCGAGCTCGTTGTTTTCGGATCGGGGGTCGAAGAGCCTTCCTTCTGGCAAGGTGAGACCACGCTTGAAGACTGGAAGCCCGTGCTTGAACAGTGCCGCTCTATCGGGGTCCGTGGCCCTCGCTCGGCCGAACTAATGGGAGACATCGGCCTGAAATCGGTTGAGGTTGTCGGGGACCCGGTACTCACCTTCACGCTAAAGGACGTTAACGCGGCTCCCCTTCTCGATTCGGTCGGGCTTAACTTCGGTACATCCGACGGCAAGGTCTGGGGCGACGAGGACCGAATTCTCCGCGAGATGACAACATTGGCAAGAACCGCCAGAGAGTCGGGTTGGAGGGTCGAATGGTACGTGGTGTGGCCAAAGGACCTAGAGATCACTATGCAGGCCGCCGAAGCGAGCGGCACGTCACAGCACATCCATGTGATTTGCAAGGATCACGAGCTTTTCATGCGGCAGGTGCGGCGGTTATCCGTCTTCGTTGGTATGAAGCTCCATGCCACCGTCCTTGCGACATGCGCGCTAACCCCGTCCGTCATGCTGGAGTACCGACCCAAATGCCGTGATTTCATGCAGTCCATCAACCAGGAGGGCTTCTCATTCAAGACGGATTCTTTCCGTGCCGGCGCCGTATGGGAAATCTTGACTGGATGGAATCAACACCGGCAGGTCGCGGCCTCAGCCCTGGCTAGCGCCATTCATGCCCGCCAGGCAAGACAGCGGACGGCGGCCAACACGGTATCCGAGCTCATCAATCCCCGCCGATGAGCGAGGCATCCGCGCCCACGGTTTCAGCCGTCATCCCAACTTATAATCGTGCTCGATTCGTTGGGGAGGCGATAGACAGCATTCTGGCGCAGACTCGCCCAGTGGATGAAATCATCGTTGTCGACGACGGCTCGACCGATGACACCATAGAACGCCTCAAGAAATACGCGCCCGCGATACGTTGCGTCAGCCAACAGAACCGCGGGCCCTCGGCAGCACGTAACCGCGGCATTAAAGAGGCGCACTGCGACTTTGTCGCCTTCCTCGACTCGGACGATTTGTGGATTCCCAGGAAGATCGAACTGCAGCTGGATTTCTTTGCGCAACATCCCGACATCGAGTTTGTGTTCGGAAACATGGTCAACTTCTCGCAAGGTACCGAAAAGGAAACGCCCGAAATTAGAGACCCGGTAGTCGAGGATTACCTGCTCGCCAACCCGGCCTATCTCGAGAAGTTTTTCGAGTTGCTTATCGTGCAGAATTTTGTGGCTACGCCGACCGTGATGGCCCAGCGCGCATCTCTCAACCAAATCGGCGACTTCGACGAAACGCGATCCATCGCCGAGGACTTCGATTATTGGCTGAGGGCCTCGACCAGCTGCCGATGGGGATTCGTCAACGCCACTCTGTCGAAACGCCGCAGGCACACGGGAAACCTCATCGCAACCTGGACGAGGTGGAACGTCGCACTGGTGCAGGTGCTGGAGACTACGGCAAGGGGCCTGGCAGCGGGCAGACCAGGAGCCGAAGATCTGATTAACCGAAGACTTCGCGCGATCTATTATGACTTGGGTTCCGCATTCTTGAAGCAGTGCGATTTCAAGAGAGCTCGAACCTACCTGACCGCTGGTTGTCCACTGAGGCAGGGCGAATACAAATGGCGTCTCAAGCTCGTCGCAGCATCCGCGCTCCGCCATTGGCCGAGCAAGTGCCGATAAGCCCCGCACCGATGACAAACGACTGCGAAGGAATGGGCCACGTACCTGCGAATTCCTTCCCGCCGGGTACGCTCGGAGGGCGCACCATTGTTCGTTTTGCGCACGCAATCGAGACTGGTGGCGGAGTCGAACTCTACCTCGACGATCTGGACCGAACGCTCCTTGCGCGGAACGCCGTTACAATCATTCGACTGTATATAGGGAATAGCTCGCCCCGTTTCGACCAACACAAAGAGGCGATCGGTCTGGGGCCCCTCGTGAGAATTCCACTGCCGCTACCGGTTGGAGAAGTTCCGCAAATGACCCCCGATACCGAGCTGCCCGGAATTCCGTGGAGGCGCCCTGTTCGGGACTGGGTCCTTTATAATCCCTCGGTTTGGCAGCGCTTTAAGAAGCGGCGTCTGGCTTCCTGGAAGATTCCCAAGAGAGCCGGCGAAGTGGTTGGAGCGGGGCGCACGATCGCTGAGCTGATGCTTCAGCACCGCGTGGATCTTATCATGCTCCATTTTTTCGGAAGCGCGGACGCCGACGAAATCGTGCGGGAGGCCCGTATATCAGGGATGCCATTCGCAGTGCTCAATCATTTTTCCAATGACCGATTTCTGAATCTCTCCCTCCGAAAACACGCGATGCTCGCCTCGGGTGTTGCCGGAGTGAATTGCCTCGGACTGCCGAGGTTTGTTCGGAAGGGGTTTTGCAACCTTTCTGATGGAATCGATACGGACTTTTTCCGGTTATCGAATGCTTCTCGGCCGCCCGGAGTCCCCGTACTGCCTCTGGTCCTGCTGCCTGCGAGGGTCGTGCGGTCAAAAGGGCATCTGGACCGGGTCAAGGCTGCGGCGGCTTTGCGACGGGACGGAATTGGATTCGCTATAGGGTTTGCCGGACGCGCCGACTCCCTCTCCTTTACGGACGTGTTGCGTCGGGCCATCGATCAGTTTGGCATGGCGGATCATGTCCATTTTTTCGGGGAGCTTTCTGTTGGACAACTTCGGTGCTTGTATAGCACAAGCTCAGCGGTAGCCCTTCCGACCTCCAATCACGAAGGCCTTCCGCGAGCAAATCTGGAGGCGCAGGCGATGCAGGTACCTATTATAGCTTACGCAACGGGCGGTGTCCCGGAAGGCATTCGTTCCGGCGAGACGGGCTATCTGCTGAAGACAGGTGACATCGAGGGACTGAGTCTGCGGCTGCGCGAATTGTTGACCGATGCCGGCAAGGGGAAGGAAATGGGAGAGGCTGGCAGGCGCTGGGTAGAGGAACGGTTCAGCCTCGGGGCCCTAGCCCAGCGACATGAGCAGTTCTATATCCGTGTCATCGCGACACGGAGGGCCGACAATCCTCCGTTTAAATCCTAGGTCTAGCTTTAGATGTCCAGTATCGTCCAGAAAATCAAACCAGCCTCGCGCCGCGCAGAGCCGCAATCCCGCGCCCCAAACGATCCCTGGAACAAAACGCTTTTTCAATGGACATTCAGCAAATAGCCCATTCGGCGGCAGCCGGTAGGCAGTAGTAGAAATGCCTCCGAAATTAGCCTTTCTTCTCGGCATCTTATTTGTCGCCTTCGTTTATCGCGTTGTCGAGCGCCGCCGCGCCGCCAACGTTTTTCCTGCGCTATTCTTGCCGCTTCTGTGGTACATCCTCGTATCGTCGCGATCCACCGGAGTTTGGCTTAGTGTGTTGGGGGTTCCGTTGCCCTCCGGCGGTGGCGATACCGAGGGCAGCATAGTAGACCGAACAGTCTACTTCGTCCTTTGCCTAATAGGCCTCTGCATCCTATCCAGGCGAAACATCGAATGGGGCCCAATCTTCCGTGAGAACCGTTGGCTCATCGTGTTGTACCTATTCATGTTCCTTAGCGTTGCATGGTCCGACTATCCCTGGGTCTCCTTTAAGAGACTGGTTAAGTCATTCACTGCGGTCGTAATGGTCCTTGTGGTGCTCACTGATGGCGATCCGTTCACGGCAATTGAAACTATATTGCGCAGAGGCGCCTATCTGCTCGTGCCATTTTCGATCATTGTCATCAAATATTTCCGTGATATCGGCGTCGAATATGATTGGTCGGGCACCGGCTTTTCATGGAGAGGTCTAACCACGTCTAAGAACATGCTCGGACAGATGGCCATGACAAGCGCGCTGTGCTTTGTCTGGTCAATAGCTCGGAATTGGAAGAAGAAGCGGCCTTGGGCGATTTTTGATTACCTATATCTCGCTATGAGCCTGTACCTTCTTAAGGGATCGGACAATGCCGTCAGCATGACCTCGCTTTCCGTATTCGGCGTGGGTTTTTTCATCTTTCTAATTTCGTTTCACTTGCGGAATAAGCCAGCCATAGCATTACGCGGCCTGACAGCTTTGTGCGTGTTCATTCTCGGCATTCTTTCCATCCTGTTTGTCCATACGTTGTCCCCCTTCCCCGAGGACTCGATTCTTGGATGGGCGATTCGCGGGCTTGGCCGAGATATGACGCTAAGTGGACGCACCGAAATCTGGACGGATGTCCTCAAAGTCGCCTCGCGAGATCCGCTGTTCGGCGTAGGATATGGAGGCTTCTGGATAGGCCGCACCGCCAACATCCCTTGGGACGAACATCTATCATGGGTCCTCGGCGAAGGCCACAACGGCTATTTAGACGTCTATCTTCAGATCGGCTTGATCGGTGTCCTGTTGGTCCTCGCCGTGGCCTTTTTCGCGCGCCAGGGAATAATCCAATCGTTTGCCGCCGATTTCGAATATGGACGGTACCGCATGACGTTTCTGGTCGTAATCCTTTTTGTTAACTTAACCGAATCGACTTTCCTTCGTGGCGAGCATTCGCTGTGGTTTCTCTTCCTGCTGTCCGTCATCAGCGTCCGCTCCCAGAACGAGCGCAAGATGGAGGAGACTGCCGTTGATAAATCCGAAACAGCGGCTCAGGAACAAGACGCATGAACGTTTTGATTCCGCACGGCTTTGAGGCCAACTATTCCATAGGTTTTGCGAGGGGCTTGACCTCAAACGGCATGACACTCGTCGTTCTTTCAAACGACGAAACCGAGGATCGCCTGTCGGCAGCCGGGATCCGAAATGTTAATATCGGAGGGCGCCAGTCGGAGAACCGCTCAGTTCTTGAGAAGCTCCTCAATATGCTCCGTTATTACTGGAAGTTGCTTCTTTTTGTCTTCCGCAATCGCGGGGCAACGATCCATTTCAGCGGTAACTTTCGCGACGAATTTATACTCTTTGAAGGAGTGATCCTGAACCTCAGCTTCAGATTGCTCGCAAGCCGATATATTTACACCACGCACAATATCCTCCCCCACAACCGGGAAAGCAGCCTATTCTTCCGCTGGACGTATCGCTTCGTCTATAGTGTTCCCCACTTCATTGTCGTTCACACTCAGAAGACACGGCAAGTGCTGATTGAACGGTTTGGCGTGCCCAGCGCCAAGATTCGCGTCATGTCAATCGGACTTAATGAGGAGGTGCCCGCAACCGTTCTCGGAAGGCAGGAATCTCGCGCTAGATTCGGATTCGACGGCACTGCCAAAGTGATCCTGTTTTTCGGACGGATCGCTGAATACAAGGGTCTGGACCACCTAATCGAGGCCTTTGACCGTCTTGAACTGCCTGAGATCCATCTTATCATTGCCGGCCCATTCCGAGGCGCCGCATACCGCAAGCGCATCCTTGCGGCGATCGCTGGCGCCCGACGCCGAGCGGACATTCTGCTGGACGCACGATTGATCCCGAATGAGGAGGTGGCGGTATTCTTCAGCGCGAGCGACGTGCTCTGCCTCCCGTATCGGAACATCTACCAGAGCGGGCCGCTTTTCCTCGCGATGCGTTTCGGAAAGCCGGTGGTGGCGACCAACGTTGGCTCGTTTTCCGAATTCGTCACCCGCGATACTGGCTTGATAACGAAAACCAATGATGTCCCGGGCATTGCCGATGCTTTGCGAGATTTCTTCGCCTCGTCGGGCCGATTTCGCTCGGAACGTATTCTCGCAGAAGGCGAGAGATACCGTTGGGGCCGGGTCTGCCAGGTTCTCCTTCCCCTCTACGAGGCCGGCAACGGCAGCAGGTCAGCACCTCCGTAACATTTCCCCACAGGCTCTGTCTGTCTTTAACCCCGCTTCCGCGTGAGAAAGGTCCTACTCATCTCAAACAAGGTATTTCACTACCGCGTTTCAAACTACAACTACTTTGCCCGGCGGTTCCGCGAGGAAGGGATCGAATTCCTTGTCAGGGCGAACGACCTGCAGAATAACAACCCTTATCCAGTTGAGTTCGATTTCCAGGTGATACCTTTCGGCTTTCTCCGTTATAAGCGGGAAATCGAGCGCATTCAGCCGGATGTCGTCATATTGTTCCTGCACCTCAAGGATCTTTTTGTTTGGCCGCTGATCCACTGGCTCAAGCTCAAGCGCATTCCGGTCGTCTATTGGAACAAAGGGGTCAACCTGGAAGTCAGGGCGCCCAGATTGCGGAACCATCTATTCTACTATGTCCATTCCAGGTGCGATGCCATTCTACTGTATTCAAAGCACAACACTGCCGACATCCAACCAAAGAACCACTCAAAGGTGTTCATTGCCAATAACACTATAAACCTTGAAGCGCTTCCTCGGGTGTCGGAGTCAAAGGAGGAGATAAAACGCGAGTTCGGCATCCCGTTTCAGAAGGTAGTCCTTTTCGTGGGACGGATGCGGGATGTGAAGAAGGTCGAGCACCTGGTAGAGGCATTCAACTCGATCGACGAACCGGGAGTAGGATGCGTGATCGTCGGCGATTCGATGAATTACGATCTTCCCTCGATGATGAGAAGGAAAAACATCATGTATCTCGGCGAGATCTTCGATCCCAAGAACGAGAGGATGAGTAGGCTCTTTAAGGCCTCTGACGTCTTCTGCATCCCCGGTGACGTCGGGCTCGGCCTGAACGAGGCATTTCATTGGGGTCTGCCGGTAGTGACCGAGGACGGGCTGCAGCCTCCTGAAATACATTATCTCACCCAGGGGCGCAACGGATTTGTCGTGCCCGAGAATGATATCGGTGCGCTGAGGGAAAAGCTGTTGCTGCTGCTCAGGGACGACGCCTTGCGCGCCGAGTTTTCGCGGGCGGCCCGGGAGGACATCGCGCGCGATGCATCAATCGAGAACATGTTCAGCGGTTTTAGCAGCTGCGTGCGGGCGATGATGGCCGTGTCGGCGGCTCAGTCACTGGGAGGGAAGCCGGCTACGACACCATGAACGAGCCCCTTCTTCTGGGAATCCGTGAATCCCTGGACCGATTCATACCGTGGCTGGAGCGATTCGGCGAGACATCACAGGACCAGCAGGATTTCTACGCTGGAAAAGTGGGAAGCATGGCGAAGGCGCTCTACTACCGTAAGAAATGGCTGGGCACGATTGCGGTGATGCCGATGGTTTTCTGCGAGGCCATGGTGCCTTCGGCCCGACGAATCTTCCATCCGCCAATGCGGCTGCCGATCGCCGACGCCCATTACGCGATGGGATTCGCTCTGATGTTCAGGGCCACCGGGAAGGAGGAGTATCTCGAAAAGGCCGTCCATTTCCTCGAGGTCTTAAAGCAGACGCGTTGTCCGGGCTACCGATTCGCGTGCTGGGGTTATCCCTTCGACTGGCAGACCCGCAATGGAATCATCAAGGCCGGCACGCCGCTTGTGACCACAGTGCCCTATTGTTATGAGGCCTTCGAGTATGTTTACCGCATCGACAGGAAGGACGAATGGCGCGAAATGCTGCGCTCGATCGCCGAGCACACTCTTCTCGATTATCAGGACGTCCAAAACGGACCCGACGCCGCAACCTGCACCTACACGCCTTTCGGGGGCCCAGGCGTCGTCAATGCGAGCGCTTACAGATCCTTTCTTCTTACGAGCGCGGCCCTCGAGTTCGGTGACGACCGGTATTCGCGGGCGGCTGCGCAAAACCTGAATTTTGTCCTCCAAAGCCAGAAGCCAGACGGCTCCTGGCCCTATTCCGTTGACGGCGCCCGGGGGTTTGTGGATCACTTCCATACGTGTTTCGTGATGAAGGGACTCGCGAAGATCGATAAGATGGCCAAGCACGAGGGCTGTCGGCGCGCGCTGCAGAAGGGTGTGGAATACTACCTGCTTAACCTTTTCGATGACCACGGACTCCCAAAGCCGTTTTCCAGGGCACCGCGCATGACGGTGTACAAGCGTGAGCTTTACGACTACGCTGAATGTTTGAATTTGGGCATGCTGCTGCGCGAGAGATTCCCTCGCCTCGAGCAGACGATCGAGCGCGTTGCCGTGGACCTTCTGGAGCATTGGACGAAGCGCGACGGGTCGTTCCGCAGCCGAAAACTCTTCCTGGGCTATGACAACGTTCCTATGCATCGGTGGGGGCAATCGGAGGTTTTCCGCAGCCTGAGCCTCATCTTGGCCAACGGCGCAGGATTTGAGGTTTTCACCGCGAAGTAACCGTCGCCATGTGCGGAATCTGCGGGATATTCAACTACCGGGATGACCAGCCCGTTGAGCCCGATGTCGTCGCCCGGATGACCCAGACGATGGTGCACCGCGGCCCGGACGACGAGGGAACCCATTTCGCGGGCTCGCTCGGGCTCGGTTTTCGGCGCCTGTCCATTATCGATCTGAGCCCCGCCGGGCACCAGCCAATGTCCGATCCCGAGCGGAGGACCTGGGTTGTTTTCAACGGTGAGATCTACAACTTCCGCGAGCTGAGGAGGGAATTGGAGGCCCACGGCCGCGAATTCAGGACGCAGTGCGACACCGAGGTCATTGTCCAGGGCTACAATCAATGGGGCGACGGGGTGCTGAACCGGCTGAACGGCATGTTCGGGCTGGCCATCTGGGATGAACCCCAGAGACGGCTCCTCGTAGCCCGCGATGCAATGGGAATTAAGCCGGTGTATTACGCCCTCCGGGATGGTTCCTTGTTCTTCGGGTCGGAAATCAGGCCGGTCCTAGCGGGGCTGGGTGAACGTCGGCATGTTAATCCATTGGCCCTAAGCATGTTCCTGCGCTATCGCTACACGCCTTCCCCGCTCACCCTCTTTTCCGGCGTCATGAAGCTGGCTGCCGGTGAGAAACTGACCATAATAAACGGGGACGTTAAGACCGCCCGCTGGTACCAGTTCGTTCCAGAGCCGTTCTCGCGAACGCCCAGTTCCGACGAGGCAAGAGAAACTCTGCTCGAACTCTACAAGGGTGCGGTGAAACGTCATTTAATAAGCGATGTCCCGGTTGGCCTGCTGCTCAGCGGAGGGATGGATTCGGGCCTTCTTCTCGGCATGATGAACCTCTGTGGATCGTCGTGGCCCACCTTCACTGTCGGCTATGGCAGCAAGTTTAAGGATGACGAGCTCGACGACGCTGCCGAGACCGCCCGCCACTACTCGGCGCGCAACGCTGCGGTGCGGCTTGATCGGCAGGCCTTCGAAACCGCGCTTCCCAGGATAGTGGATGTACTGGAAGAACCCGTCGCGTCGTCCTCCATCGTGCCGATGTATTTCGTCTGCCAGCGCGCGCGGCAGGATGTAAAGGTGGCCCTGATCGGGCAGGGTCCGGACGAACTCTTCGGGGGCTACACTCGCCATCTCGGCGTCCGTTATGGATCCCATTGGAGGCGCCTGCCCCGATGGCTACGCTCCCCCTTGGCCACAATGGTGAACGCGCTGCCGCGACAGGAGGCCCTGAAAAGGGCGATGTACTCATTGGGCACGAAGGACCGGCTCAGGCGTTATCAGCAGATCTTTTCGATCCAGCCGCCCGAGATAATCGATAGCCTCTTCCGTCCCGACCTGCTTCCGCCTGATGCTGACAGCAAGCTGCTGGAGTGCTGGGCGGAACTTGCGCCAATCATTGAGAAGCAGGACGAGCTGAATGGTTTCCATCTCCTGGAACTGCGTTCGTCGCTGCCGGACGAACTTCTCATGTATGGGGATAAACTTTCGATGGCTCACAGCCTTGAAGCACGCGTTCCCTATCTCGACCGCGAGGTCGTCGAATATGTTCAGCGCCTGGGCGCCCGCTTTAAAGTCAGGAATGGCTCGAGGAAGTGGCTGCATCGCCAGGTTTGCCGGCAGTTCCTGCCTAGGGAGATAGTCCAGCGAAAGAAGCGGGGGTTTGCCGTCAATGTCGTCGACGACTGGTTCCACGAGGCGCTTCGGGGAAAGATAAAGGGCTACCTGCTCGACGACCAATCCCTAATGTATGAGTTCCTGCGCCCCGATGTGGTTCACCGCCTCCTCGGCGAGCACGTCTCGAGGCGGCAAGACAATCACAAGATCCTATTCAGCATGGTGGTCTTCGAGCAGTGGCTAAGGTCGGGGGAGGCGCCCGTTTCCGCCGGCCAGCCCAGATGAGTCCTTCCTTGCCGTCACGGGCCCGTCGATGTCGGAATGAGGCTCCGTCCTTGAGCATTCGAGATTCACGGTCAGTTGGCCAATCGGAATGCTTCCGAATGGCAGTCCTTCTCTGGACGACCGGCCTTTTCTCGATGATCGTCGCAGTTCCTCCAAGCATGCATGCCTCGGTCATTCCGGAGGATCGCTTGCCTCCAGGAGGCATGTTCCACGCCGGTATTTCCGGCGGCATTCCTGCGAACTACACGGAATTCTGCGATGTCACCGACCGTATTCCCGGATCGGTAATACGGGCTCGTGGTGACGGGGTGAACGATGATTCCGACGCGATCAACGCGGCGCTCGCCCTTTGCCCGGCGGGCCATTTCGTCTTTGTGCCCGCGGGCACCTACCGGATTTCCCACACGATCCATTTCCCTCCCCGCGCGGTGGTTCTTCGCGGCGCGGGATCACAAAACGACGCGGCGCACACCAACCTCCTCTGTTATGGGACGGGAACGGCCGTCTCCATTAACGGCAAGTTCCAGTTCGGCGGCCGGCTAAGGAACGTTAGGGAAGGTTTTTCCGTTGGCTCAAAGGTCCTGACGTTCTCAAGCCGCTTGGAGACTTCCTCTCTGTCCGCAGGGGACATCCTGGTTGTCGCCGAGGATTGCGATCCCCGACTCGGGATTACGATGGGAGGAAGGCTCGAGTCCTTGGCCGGGCGACTGCCAGCGGCTCGTTTTCAATGGACCGCTTCACGTTCGTCCCAAGGCGCCTACTATGTCAGCGCGGCGGGCGGTGGAGACCCCCATATTGCAGAAGCCAAGGTCAGGCAGGTCTTCTACTCACCGAATCCGGGCGTCGAGGCCATCCTTGCCCGAGCGCACAATTCGTTGCTCGCGCCGAGCGAATGGACCTACGGGAACCAAGACTCACTGGCCTTTAATACACTATATGTCAGGCTTCCAGGAGACCTCAATCCGGCCTCGCTGCCGCCCGTCGGAACCGATGGCGTGCCTGAAGGAGGGGTGTGGTACAACGCCGGCATCGCCTGGGGCGGCACCTATCTCTCGGATAAGGGCCCCTACGCCCATCACGGCCAGGGTTTTAAGGTGGTGTCAAAGAACGGCGCAACCGTGACGCTTGACCGGCCGTTTTATTGGTCGTTCATCGGGAAAGGGATCACTGCGAATCGGTATACTCCGGGAGGAACGGGGATGGGCCTCGAGGACCTTTGCATCCAGGTCATGCAGGCTAAGCCGTCAAACGACGCTGTCGTTGTCCAGAATACGACGGATTCCTGGGTCAAGAACGTGGAAGTCAAGAACGCGTCGAAGAACTTTATCGTCGCTACTGATACTATAGATTGCGAATTCCGCCACAACTACGTGCACGAGCCGTGGGATTCGCAAGGGGGCAGCGGCTATGGGATCCGGATGCTGGGATGGAACTTCAATAACTTGGTCGAGGACAATATCGCATACAGTTGCCGTCATTCCTACGTGGTGGACGGAATTAACACCGGCCACATCTTCGGATACAATTTTAGTCTCGATCCAAACGACAATACAAACGGCAGGTTACCAGCCGTCGGCAACGACGGCTACCTCTATCAGGATTTCCTCACCCACGGATCGAATCCACGTTTCTGCCTCTACGAGGGCAACGTTGGCGCGAGAGCTTATTGCGATTTCGTGCATGGCAGCGCGAACAACTTGGTCTTCTTTCGCAATCATTTCCGGTTACACGAAGGCCACATTCTCATGTATGTCTTCTACAAAGGCTCTGAAACGGTCGATTTTGACCGGTGGAACGATTACATGACAGTAGTCGGAAATATCCTCGGCTATCCCGCGATGCAAGCCGACCAGAAGGCGAAAGACGGCCGCCCGATGGAGTATGAGGGTTCCTATCGTGCGATTTACCGCCTGGGTTACAACGCCGACGACAACGCGAGGGTCGTCAGCGATACAACGCCGAAGGCGACCCTCCTTCGTCACGGAAACTTCGATTACGTGAACAATGCCGTGGTCTGGGACCCGGCGATCCCCGACCACCACCTACCCGACAGCTACTACCTGATTGGCAAGCCGGCGTGGTTCGGCAATCTGCGTTGGCCTGCAATCGACCCGACCAACGCTCCGACCTCCGAAGAGGTGTCATTGTTGCCGATCATCCCGGCGATGGAACGGTTTCTAAACGCTCCGCACTCGTCCCCGACCCAGTAATACGCCTTTGACGCCAATCTCCAAGGCCAGCTCCGTAGGGCTCCAGACTTGATTAAACGACCATGCCTTGGATCACTTTCGTCAGAGCCGCACGCTGAACGCTGTACGGCGACTGCTAGACGTCGAAGTCAGAACGCCGAGAATGCAGGAGTTCTGGCCGTCTGTTTCGCTTGGGTTACAAAGATAGTTACGAACCGAGGCACCTCTTCGATTCCTCCTTCATGGCAACCGGCAGATTCACGAGCTACATGGAGTACCGTTTCTCCCCCAATCCAAGCAAAACGACGCTTCCGTCCTTGGCCAACGGGTTCCCGTCGCCAAGAGTTCTTTGAGCCGATCGGTTGAAGCATCGAGAATCTGCCTAAACTGCCATCCGCAGATGAATTCCATCTCGCCTTCCATGAGCTCCATGATCGAGATCACCTTGCAAATAGAAGTGGCCGACGTGATTCCCTCCCGACTTCATGACCTTCAATCCATCCTCGCTCACGTCCTCAGCGAGGATTTACCAACTCCACTGACCTGCCCTCCGAATCTGTAATGTCAAAATGGGTGTCCCGGGAAGTTCATATCGTCCGCCAAACCAAGTCAACATCGCATGACCGGACCGTCCCGCAGCGGCCACACTCCTGCAAAATCTATGGGACGGTAGGGGATTTTCGCCACACAAAAACGACGATGTTTTCAATTTTGTGCATCTCGGAGTTCGCCTCCAGAAACTGCGCGATTGCTGTATGAGAAGCAGGCTGAAACCCCACCACCGGATAGTATGCACATCGCACCTCCGGAAATCGACGCACTTTATTTTCCCATTCCGTTACGGATAATGGAATGTAAAGACATTGTCTCGAATAGTATTGGAAGTTCGTGCAATCTACTCCCAGTCCGCAAAACAGCACATTCCTCGCCGACCCCGCCTCAAGAACCTCTGCGGCTTCCCGAAACCCATCACTACTAATGTACCAGCATCCTGGCACCCAAACGACAAGTAGTGACGCGACGATTACTGCAATAGCGATGTAGCTGCCACCCCGAAGCATAAACCGGGGGGTATAACTTACCCGCCACAACTCGTAAAGGCCCACGTTTAGAAGCAACAGAAAATACGGCAAAAGAAAAATAAAGAACCTGGGATATAAAAAGACCGGCCGCAACAGCCACAGCGTCACAAGCGGCAGCAAGAATAGTAGTCCAATATAGGCCGCTGCCAATGAATCGAACCTGCCTAATGAGCGCACTCCGAAAAGCAAGAGTCCAACGATCATTATCGCAATCAATCTTGGTGCGCCACCCGAAAGCATAGTAAACACCGCTAACGGAAAGCTTATATTAAAGTCCCCCTTCACGCTCGAATGAACGTTCTCGACCAACGGCACCAACACCGGCGAATAACACAACACTGCTACCCCAACAATGATAGGAAAGGCAAACAAAAGCGGACGAGCTTCCTGCCAACCCATCGACTTTCTCCTACTACCAACAGACGTCTGCCGCAGCGCAACGCCGAGAAACAAAAGAAACTGAACAATTACGACCAGACTTGCATAGAGGTGAAAATATATCGCCGCGCTGTTCGCGAGTATGTAGCCAAGCAACAGTCGTCGAGAAGGCTTACGCATAATCCTGAGAAATTGGTGGCTAGATACTAGGACAAAAAACATCATACCTGCATACCCTCTGGCAGAACAATCATAAAGCACACTTGTGGGGGACATCGCTAAGCACATTGCCGTCATTGCCGACCAGAATACTGGCAAATACCGCTGAGCTGCGTAGAATAAATAAGCCACTGTACCTAACCCCAGGAGTAGCGACGGCAATCTTAGGGCCCACTCGTGTCGGCCAAATAGCTCCTGTGAAAAGCGGGCCGCGAGCGAGTAGGCTATGTGGTTATTGAACATTCTGTATGTCGACACGGTTTCCCAAAGGCTCTTTCCGTCGATAAAGTGCATGGCCGTGTATATCTCGTCGTTCCCTAGGCCCCTTCCCATCCAACGTAGGCGTACGAGGAGAGCGAGACATAGGATGAGGAACAACCAGATTTGACCGCGCATTGGGTTGGCATCCATTATAGCCGCAGAGGACTGTAGAGGCATGTGTCGCCGAAGCCCGCACATTAAGACCCAATACGGTAATAGAATGAAAGTGATAACTACTATGGTTAGTTGCTCGGCGGCGACGGCAGCCTTATTGAAGTGCTGAATGCCCACGACGTTGAACTCTCTTCCTCCCGTCAGGACTCGCACCCATGAGGCGAACGGCACGAAGATATGCGGGAAGATCCAGCGATGAGAAAGGAGAATTCCAGTAGCACCCAGTAGGCACAACGCAGAGCAGATTATCGCGGCGAATAGCACAGGATCGCCTTTCAGGAGCGTCTTGAGCCGCAGCAGGCGGGTGACAGCGTTTTCGGATGGAGGCGGTTGCATTATTCCTTCTTATTGTTCGGATAACGAATAAATGTATAGCGACTAAGTATAACGGCGTAGACGTTCAGTTAGTGTCTGGCAGGTTGCTCACATAGTACATGCTCGTGAGCAACATGACCCGGGACAAGATGGGGATGGCGAGGCGCTGCCGAGAGTCGGTAAAGATCAGTCTGCTGACTGACCATGCAAGAGCTCCCACTGCGAACGTTTCGACAAGGCCCAGCGACCAAGAAAGCCGCCGAAGGGCATCTATGGCACGCGCAATTCGTAACCGATCGCCGCTTGCCTTTTCCAATGCAACGACACCAAAACCACTGCCGCTTACACCGATTCGGAAAATATACGCCGCAGTCGTGATGATCGCCTCAAACGTCCCGAACAAACCAACGCCGAAAGGTCCGAGAAGCAGGCCAAGAAACTTCACCCGCGCGAGTCCGACTGCCATGGTCACGACGCCTGCATTTCCCAGCAGCGCCGCCGACTCTAAGAGGCCACGATATGCGGATCGGTCAGTTGACACGTCAGACACAGCGTTTTCTAGGAAGACGGAGCATGACCGACTCAGGATCGCTGAAAAATCCTGCTATAAAGACGGAGGAATTTGCTAACAATGCCTCGCCCCTCAAGCAGTGCAAACGCGCGCGCCTGCCTTATTCTCCGCTGTTCATATTTCCTGCCCGAGGCAAACCGACTACGGCGAAATGCATCCGATTTGGACTGGGAAAAGATATGCTCAAATTGGGCCAGCACAGTTTCGTCCTGCAACGACCTAGGAATGTTGTTATCCGGGAAGAACGGTTCCGCCAGGATCTTGCTGAAAAGGCCGGCATTCTGATCGATCTGACGCACTCGCTCCACCACCGCGTCGGCATTCGGGAACTCGTGACAATTAACGAAGCGCCGAGTGTTAAAGTCGCGTCCGATTTCAGAATTTCCCCAATAAATAGGGATCGTATCTGCGGCCAGGGCATGAACAATCTTCTCGGTCGTATAGCCTGGAGTTGATGAATTCTCAAATGCGACGGTGAACCTGTAGCGCTTTTGAAAGCGCACCTTTTCTGATCCCCAATCGCCGTGATAAGCGGGCCCCAATCTGGATTCGCAGTTATTGAGATGGGAGCCCACAGAATCGACCTTTTGATACTGATTTAGTGCTGCAAAAATCTCATCCCGAAAAGGGTCGGCATCGGCATTGGAGTATATGAAATTGCAGAAGCGGTCCTTTTCACCAACGTTCACTTCTAAAGGGTTCGTTCGTCTCCTTTGCCGGATTTCATCGAATTGATTCATCAACATAAAAAAGGGACACCGGCAGTACCGGTCGCCAAAAGTCATCCAAGATGAACCGAAGGCATAATCACATATATTGAAATCTGGTTGGATGTTTTCGCCGGTAAAAAAAATGCGCACCGCATTGGGAAACCTAAGGACGTTGTCGCCAAACACCGAAAAGACTACATAATCAGGATTCTGTCCATCAATGGTCACTTTGTGCAGCCGGCGAAGCCACTTGAGGATCGTGTAATCAGGGCTTTCTTCGCTGACTTGGACAGTGAATCGGCTTGGGGACTGCGCGGATAAGTCCTTCTTCCAACCTGGTAAATCAGCTAGATCAGCAAACGCGACGCGTATCTCCGCCATGTTGGGTCGTGTGCGATTAAATTGAACGTCCTCGAGGCACTAAATTTCGCCCCGAGGTTAGGATGCGCGCAAACAATATATCCGGTGTCAGTCCCATTGATCACCTTTCCCAAAGCGAAGATTATTTTCCCCAAAAAATTGTTCCGACTGCTCGGGCGAGAAATGACTGATCCATTCGCGGCCAAAGCGGATCACGAGCTCCCTATTCCCACCGGCGGAGGGATTGTAGCTAATGAGTATATTACTGGCGTAGCTTTGGAAACGCTTGAGAAAGACCGAGGGTTCATTGATGTATTCGATCAAGCCGCTGCATACTGCAAAAACGGACTTCCTCTCGGACGTTGGATAAAGGCCACGGTTGAAATCGACGACTATGGTGTCGGGAGAAGTGGCAACTAGGACGCAAGGCACGTAAAGGCCGCCTCCGGTCAAATGTCTGCGGAGGGTCTGGGCACCGGCGCCAAGGTCCAGCACTCGACTGCCAGGAAGTATATGATGGCCTAGAACCTTGGTCCGCGCATCCCAAGTCCGAAGCTCCTTGGCATTCCTCTCCCATCGGGGATAGTCGGTCAGATGGAGCGCGGCCTTGACGGTTCGGAGCACCTTGCCGAAAGATCGGCCAGCCGTGACAAAGATGGAGGGTGCATGGGGCATGATTTATTTCGCAACTCGGAAGGGCCGTTGGGCAAATGTGGGGATCTAGGTGGCGCCGATAAAGATCGAATGTTCGGATATGATCAGCCTAGACTACACTGTTAGATCATAGACAATTAGGGGACTCTTCAGCGAGCGAAATAACTCATCCAGCTTGGGCTCGCGATTGACCGCCACGATAAGTTCAGCATGAGAGAAAACGGCCGACAGGCCGCCCGTGAGATACCGGGCGATGAACGGAATCCTATGGAGGAAGTACTCTCGGTTAGCCCCAGTCAGGCTGGCAATGTGAACATGCGGATCGTAGACGTGGACAGTGAATTCCTTGCCTAGAAGCCGCTCGAGAACGTCGATGATTGGGCTGTCGCGTAGGTCATCGGTGCTGTATTTGAATGCGAGGCCGATGATGCCTATTTTCTGGACGCCAAAGTCAAGATTGCGTTTAGAAACGAGTCCCTTTTGGAATTCGTTGCTTCGTTCAATCGATTCCAAAACCGGAGCTTGCAAATAATGGTCATGTGCGATGGTGCGAAGCGCCTTCAGGTCCTTGGGCGGACAGGCTCGCTCTAGAACGCCAACCCTCAAGGCCTCCGCAAGCCGCAACTCATTGGTGATCCGCTTCGCCGTCCGCGCTGTACACAAACTTCTGCATCGCGCTTCACCGGCGTAATCGTTTAAGTCAGAAGTATTGGAACCAGTCGGTCGAATTCGCCGCCGCTAAAACCCTCATGGCTTCGTGGCCGCAGCGGTTAGCGCACCCTTTCCGGAAAACGTGAAAGAGCCTCCGGTTCCCGCGTTCGTCACGAAACACGAATAGGGAGACCGCAGGTAGAGAATCGGCGAACTCCCGGTTGGAAGCGAGCCGGTGCTGCCAAGATTGCCCGGATGGCCACCAGACGCTTCAAACTTCGCTCGAACGCTGGCATTCGAAAAATCAACGTACTGCGTCTCTGAGAACCAGAATTCACTGAGGTCAAAAGTCGCCCCGTAATTTCCCGGTCCTGGCACGTTCGTACTTGAACCAATACTGACCTGAGCCGGGCTTGCCGCCATGTATGCGCAAGGATAATGCCCCAGGGGGAATCGGAGGTGGTTGTCGCTTACGTCGTTCACGTACAGGCATGAGGTCTGCGGGGTCTTGAGGTTCCAACTTGCCTGTACATGCAGCCAGCCGTCCGCCTGTGTGTGGGCAGACGTTCTCGAAACAAACCCGGGCGAAGAATCGGTTCCGCACACGGCTATTTCCACGTAGATCTTGCCGACGTCGCTGCCAGTCCCATCGCACAACCAGATATGCGCCAAATTTCTGCCGATTTCAAAGATAGCAAACTCGTTTTTGGCACATGGTCCCGCAACATTAGGTAAGCGAATCCAGAAATTCATCGACCCAACGTATGTCGTATCGTTGGTACCTTTAAAATCCTTCCCCAATCCGAGCGACGTAGTGGACGGAAATGCGCCACCCGTGAAATGCGTCGCGTAATTAACGGATCCCGACGTGGGCACAGTTACGGTCAGGCTCTGCACCACCGAGTCCGCCAAATAGTCCGCATTGCCAGCCTGCGTGGCAGTTATCTCGGTCGTGCCCGCGCCGACGATTGTCATGGTACTTCCGCTCACAGTTGCCACGCTCAGGTCTGAACTGGTAAAGCTGACCGGCAGCCCCGAACTTGCCGTTGCGACAAGCGAAAACGGCGGGCTCGTCGTGAGCTTCGCAGCAATCGCGCTAAATGTGATCGTTTGTGCGGCTTTGTCCACTGTTAAAATTCCGGCGCCACTGGTGACCGGCGATCCGACTCCATTGCTAAGGACAACGGAATATCTGCCGCCCGAGTCAGTCATTTGCGCATTAGATATCTGAAGTGTATCCGACGCCGAGCCGGATACCCTGCCACCGTCCGTGAGGGCACTGCCGTTCAAGTACCATCGACAAAACGGGGCTGGCATGCCGGTTGCGTAAACCGTGAATGTCGCGCTTGCACCATAGATCACGCCCTGGTCTTGCGGTTCGACGACGATCGCGACAGCGGCAGTTTCAACAATCAGCTTGCCATTCTTGCTGGTAATCTTGCCGGAAGATCCTGTGGCAACGCAGCTATATAATTTTCCCGAGAGACTGGCCGATGCGTCTGTTATCGTCAGGGTTGAGGTTGTTACGCCCGAGTATGTGCTCGAATTCGAGAGAGCGGTCCATGTTGCACCTCCGTTTGAGCTAACCTGCCATTGGAATGCCGTGAAGCCAGTCGGAACGATCGAGAAAGAGGCCGTGCCTCCCGCAGGGACTGTTGCCGTGAAGGTCTGGTCTATCAGATTCGTTACGGCTGGTGGCGGCGACCCGTTCAAAAACCGGTACATCGCCGGTATGATGGGATAAAGTGACGTGCCGGGAGAAGTGACCGTGCCCTCGGACAAAGGTGGATTTGTCGGATTAACAGGAGGCCAAGCCATGTTTCCAAACCAGCTTGGCGTCTCGGTCAAATAAAGGCTGTCCGGCAGGGTGCGATCCGGGATTGTTGGATCCCAGATAATGGCGTTATTGAAATAGTCGAAATTTCCGTGGCGCAGGATGGTCGCCTTGGTTCGATTGTCGCTTACGACCCCAGCGCTGTCGTCATCATTGTATCCTAGGCGGTATATTGCGCGGAAGTGACCTTCATAAGTCATCGACCCGCCTGCTGCCAACTGATCGGCCACCATGGCAGGATAGCCAAGGATATTTCCGACGACGGTCATGTTGTAATTCCATCGGTCAAAATCTATCGTCTCTGACCCCTCGAAATCCTTATATTTAAGCATGTGGCCTTCCTGCAGGCGGAAATGATTTCGGAAATACACCAGGTTACTTGCGCTGCCGTGCACGTAATCGCAGTAACCCCGTCCGCCAACATTGCCTTCAAAGAGGCAGAACCTAGGATTGGATCCGTGAGTCAGGAAGTCCTGGTAGAGATAGCCGTCGTTCGGAACGGGATTGACGAGCGATGAGACTAAGGTTCCGTTTGCGTTGTCATTGGGGTCGAGGCTGAAATTATATGCGATGACATGGCCCGTATTGATCCCGTCTACCACGAAGGAATGCCGGCAAAAATAGGCGATGTTGTCCTCAACCAAGTTGTTAAAATTCCATCCCATCAACCTGATTCCGTAACCGCTTCCACCCTTTGCGTTGAATGGTTCGTGGACGTAGTTCTGCCGAAATTCGCAATCGATCGTATTGCTCGCCACAATGAAATTCAGCGCGCTGTTCTTCACTTCCACGTTCTTCACCCATGAATCCATCGTGTTGTTTACCGATACGGCATTTGCCATGGGAAGGGCCTGCATGATCTGGATCGACAGATTCTCAAGTCCCTGCCCGGTTCCGTTCGGAATATAGAGCAATGCTGCGGTCATGTTGCCGGAGAATGTCCAGTAGAACGGCCTATCGAATTTCACGGTAGCCTCGTTGATTGAAACCACCTTGAAGCCCTGTCCATGGTGAGCATAAATCCCTCCTCCTGACAGATAGGTCCCTCCCCAACCAATCCCCTGATTGTACCACACTCCTCCGTTGGGAACGCCATCGCAAGGTTGCGGCAATGTGGCGGGGCTGACGTCACCAGGCAGCATCACATAAATTGTATCGAACCCAAGGGAGTCGTTGTCACCAAAAGTCCATTGGCCCGCGGAAAGCGCAAAATTGGAAACAAGCTGTAGAATTGACTCCGTACCTGCTCCTGTTGAATAAAACAGCTCTCGGATCTTGGCCTGGACGAGACTTGGGGTTCCGCCGCTAGCCGACTTGAGGTAATATGCGCCGGGAACGGTGGGCGATGCGTGCCAACTATAGCTTGAACTCGGCAGGCTTACAGATTCCAAGCCCCCGCCCACCGAAACTCCAATGCTGGGATCATAATCCTCGGCCACCACCAACATGTCCCCGACTGCCACCTTGGCTATATCGCTGGGGCTTGAAAACGTCAGCGAAGTCGATCCCACGGTGTAGCCACTTCGCAGGTTCGCGAGCCAAGCTCCAAGCCGGGTGCCACCGCTCATGTTCACGGCGGTTCCCACTGTATCGCACTTGATGTTTGTGTGCGCTGGGTCTGTCTGCGACCCGGCCCCACGAAGAATGACGCCGCGATACGGGAACTTGATCGTATTGGCTATCCGATAGGTACCCGCGGGCATGAAGACATATTGCTTGGCGGGGCAAAGACTCAGAGCAGCATTGATCGCCGCTGAATCGTCGGTCACGCCGTCAGCAGCTGCCAGCAACGCAGAGCCGGGAATCTTGATGGTCACGTCGCAGAACTTCGCGTAATCTTGCGGAATGCCGCCGGGAACCCCCGCCTGAAACATTCCGCCAGGGGGCAGTCGATCAGGCGGGATCATCTCGGCCCGCGATTCGAATGCGCCGATCAGAAAGACAAGCGCAAATATGCAGGTCATTTGCGACCTGAAAGCGGGTGGGCTACCAGCGGCGACGGTTGTGTTCATTTATTAGATGTGGTCAGCGATAACCTGCTCCGATCGCAGTCACCAATGCCTATAGCATATTGGCGCTATTAACTTAGATCCGCGATACGAGCGTGGATTGTCCATCCCGACAAAATACCAGCAAAGGCGCCCTTTCTACTACGCAGTTATTGTCAATCCCCTAACAATAATTGGTTTTACTATCATATTACTATAGCGACTGTTTCACGCTCGATTTACACGAGGCACCGCGGCTTTTTAACGAGAGTAAAACGAGTCACTGGTCCACATTGATCCTGGGCCGAGAATTGAATCACACGCGACTGGCGGCATTTCCTGCGGAAGTTTGATGATGCTGCGAAATAACCTTTCCGCGCAGTTTTCACGGCCCCTTTAGCTGCGAGACCGGTCCCTCGGAGCCGTACGGCGGTGGCTTGTTCCCAGGCGCATCTCCAGCTGCGTCCTGAGCAGCCACCGTTTCAGCCGCCACGGCACGCGTTCGGGTCCGGGCACACGTACGGGAACTCGCTCCCCGCATCAGTCTTTGCGCGCATCTTTACGAACTTCTTATGGACACTGGGAACCTGAATCGGTTCGGATTGTACCGTGCCGGTCGACCTTGTGGCACATTGTCAGGCACGAGGAGGATTATGAACGAATCGACGTCTCACTGCTTGGCGTCCATGAGCAGTTCGACGCCTACTCCAACTTTGGCATCGGGCGCCGGCCGCACATCGCAGTTCGCAGCGCCACCTGGTCGAAATACCCGAAAATGGCCCGCCATTTTTGTTGGCACTGCGAAACGAAGACCTCACGAGCTTCCTAGCGAGCCTATCAACGGCTTGGCGCGCCGGAGAAGTCTGACCTACTAATTACCGGAAACCTCGGCCTCCGCGCTGCTATCGCACGCGGCCTGATCCGTTTGAATCGGCCCGGCCGGAACTGTGTCAGCTACTTGAAACCTATCCGGACCAAACGGGTCTCGAATTGTTTGAGTATCTTCAGACCAAATACCCTCAGTGCTATCGGCCGAACCAGCTCCGTTCGTTGCAACGCCGACTGAAGACGTGGCAAACACAGGCGGTACGCCGACTTATTATCTACGGCACGCACTAGACTTCACAGGTCGCCGGAGAAGCGTCCCACATGGGATACCATGGACCTGGATAAACGGGAACGGCATGTTCCTCTCGCCAGCAACTTAAGCCATGAGGCGGGGGGGAGGCGGGGCTGACGCCCCGCCTCCCCCCCGCGCCCCTCTCCACCCCGATCTTTTTGTCTCTTTGTTCCGGAGGGGAGGAAGCTTCGCTCCCTCCCCTTGAACGGCTCCCTCGGTAACATCATCCGTGAGGCATCCAGTAACATTTCCCAGTGAGGCAATACGGGGCGAGATCTAATTGTCGCCGGGGGATCGGCACTCGAATCGAGCATTTCAGTAGCCTGCCTAATATCGTGCAGTTCTGTTCTTGCTTTCTCAAGTCATTGCAGATTGTGGTTTGTTTCGGCAATGCAGCTGTCTTGCGAAAAACCCGGCCTCCTTGTTGAGGAGCAAAGTTAACGAAATCAGTCCCGAATTATCACAACCATGTCAGGAGGGAGAACTGAACTTCATAGGCCGATCGTCGCCCTTTTTATGATGGCTGGATTTGCCTCAAGCGTGTTCGCTCAGAATATCAAGATCACTGGATCCACGGAGTTTCGCCCGGCAACGTATGCCGCTATCGTTAATGCGCTTACAAATCCACAAATCGCCTGTATCGGTGGCAACGCAGATGGGACCGACATGTCGAGCGCGACGGAAGCGGTTGTTACAGGGACCTACAATGGCCAGCTGCTCGTCATCCAGGTCAATTGGTCGAGTTCCTACACCGGACTCCAAGCGATCACCGCCGGGACCTGGAGCATGAAATGGCTCAGCACGGCGAACATTTCCTCATCAGGCACCCCGGTCTACGCCACTGTGAATGGAAGCTCGATCACCGGATATACCGCAATCTCCATCGGCAGCCAAATCTATGATTCTCCCGCCAGCGGACCCAACGTGTCGCTCGCTGACACGTTTCAGGCTTCCACGCCCTTTGCTTCAGGTGGCGAAAATGATTATCCGACCCTGATGCAGGGTCTGCCGCTAATTGGTGGATACCCGGGCGGGCCTCCCGGCGTTGGGGTCATCCCCTTCTTCTGGGCGAAAGGAAATGCAACATCTGAGGCCAGCTACGCCGCCTTCACCAACATCTCCCCACTCCAGGCCCGCCTGTTGCTTGCGCTTGGAGAGCTTCCGCTTTCGTTCTTCACCGGCAATGCGGCCGACGGCGCTACCGACGTAATCCTGGTGGGATGCAGCAATGTCGCCGGGATCCGCGACGAAATCGAGGCAGACGCCGATTTTGGATTCGGCCAGGGCACGGAAAACCAGTACCAACCCATATTATCGAGCGGCCAGGTCGCAGGCGTAATCAACGTGGGCGACGCGGGTTTTCCCGACGCCTCCGGTGTCGCTGCGCCGCTTGCGGCCCCCCAGGCTCCGGGCGCCATCGATGACAGAGGTAATCCGTTCATCCTGGTCGGTTATCTCGACACAGCCAATCTGGCTCGGGTGCTTTCGGCCAACGCCAACGCCCTCCTGAGCTACGCCGGGATCAGTTCCTCCGGATCTACGCAGGTGATCCTAGGCAGGTACAGCCTTTGGTCGTACGAGCATGCGTATTACACGGGGCCTTTTTCATCCAATCAGGCCTCACTGATAAGCCAGTTCTCGAATGTTCTTGCAGGGATCATCGGTAGTTCCAGCCCGTTTGGCGCGAACGGCATCTACCTAGGGACCATGAACTACTCCCGAAGCATCGAGGGCGGTGTCATTTACCCGCTCTCAACGCCGACTCCGACGCCGACAGAGACTCCCACGCCCTCACCGACCTCCTCTCCCACGCCGACGCCGACTCCGACCGTGACCCCGACGCCGAGCCCCACGCCTACGCCAACGGTGGTCATTATGCCGACGCCCACGCCGAGCCCCACGCCAAGCTCAACGCCCACGCCGAGTCCCACGCCAAGTCCAACGCCCACGCCGACGCCTACACCGACGCCCACGGCTTCGTACACTTACTACGCCACGCACTTCACCGGCGGCGCGATTCCCTCGCTCACGTCTCTTGAATTGGGAGGTGATTTCAAGAATACAAACAACACGACTTATGTCGGATCGATGAATTTCTGGATTCTGCTGCCAAACGTTCCACACCCGTTTTCTAGCAATGTGTTTGACGTTTTTGAGATAGGGGTAAATCAGGTCCACGTCTGGCTGCGGGACGGCACAGGCGGCGATGTAGGAAAGATCTACGTTGAAATTGCGGTATACGGGACGGACGGCTCGCCAGGTTTTATTTCGAGGACGTCTGCCCACACGCAAGCGGATGGATGGCTGCATGTCCAAGCAAGCTGGAACCTCAAGTCCCCGAAGACCTCGTGCCTGTACGTGAATGACGTGAGCGACAACAACCTTCAAGCGCAGCTTGGCTATCGCCCCTGCAAGTACGTGGCGACGTCTCCGGTTCAGGTCGCCTTCGGTTCCGACCCGCGCGTGCCCGGCCCGGGCGAGTTCGCTGCGGCCTTCGATGTCAGTGAATTCTGGTTCTCGGAAACGCAATACGTAGATTACACCAATCCTGCCGTTCGGGGGCTGTTCGAGGCTCCGGGTGGACACCCAGGGTATCTGGGAAGCGACGGGTCGCTTCCCACTGGCAGTCCACCGGTTCTTTATCTGCGGTCCCCCTATTCATCCTTCGTGACGAATTCTGGAACCGGCGGATCGTTCACGTTCTATGGCAAGGGCGCGCTGACAGCCGCGACAACGGCGCCGTAAAGGCCTTTCCCCGGCCGCCGTCCATCCGAGATGTCGACCGTGAATGCCTCCATCATTTTCACCGCGCCGACCCCCACATTCTGATTCAAATGCCGATGCCTGGCGCACATTTGCGCTTGATCGAATAATGAACGGCGCGTAGCCAAACTGCCTTCTATTGGCTTCGTCCACAACGCCTGTTTTTCCTGCCATTGACGCGCGCTGCATCGGCTCGCGCATCGGTATTTCCGATTGCACTGCCTTGCCTTTGCCAGGCCGCACGGGAGGACGAGTTCTGACCCACGCAACTCCACAATCCTCCGTATCGAGTTCTCTTGATCGGCCCCGTCTCCTAGCCTCCGGCGGGAAAGGGTCGGGTCAATCAATCTCCTGCACAGCATCCGAATCCGGCATGCCGTCACGGACGAATTTGGATATGCAGACTTGATGAAACTCCGTCTTGTCCAGAGGCGCGTTGTCGTTTTTCCAACCCTTTTGGGGTGGGTCATCCTCCTCGCTGCGGCGGTTTCCGCCTTCCTCCTCTGGTGGTTTAAGGGGGAATCGTTTCTCTCATGCACCCGCCGACTGCCCGCGGAGGCGCTGGTAGTGGAAGGTTGGATTGGCGTGGAGGGCATCCGGGAAGCGCATCTCGAGTTTGAACATGGCGGCTACCAGTATATTGTTGCAACCAGCGGCCTTAGCGAGGAGCGGTGGAGTGAACGCCGGTACAACTTCGCCGCAGAGGCTGCAAAGATCTTGTTGAATTCCGGGATTCCACGCGACCGGGTCATCGTCGCCGCACCTCGGGCCACCGAGGGACAGCGAACTTATGAGGCAGCTGAGGCGGTATCGAGGGCCATGTGGGCTCGGAACATTCATCCGAAGGCCCTAAATGTGTTCACGATGGGAGTGCATGCCAGGCGAAGCCGCTTGGTGTTTGCGAAGGTCTTTCGCCCCGGTACGGAGGTCGGGGTAATCGCGTGGATTCCACGCGATTACGAGCCGGGGATCTGGTGGCATTCGAGCGAACGGGCGGGCGAGTACGTCAAGGAGACGGTAGCCTACGCTTTTGAGGCTTTATTAAACTCCGGACGAGGGTTTCAATCCCCACCCGATTCAGCGCCAACCGAATCCATTCCAAAAAAATGAGCATGTCGAAGAATTACATCAATGCGTTTCCGCCAGGATGGCTGTTGGTCGGATTCCTTGTCGGCACTACAAGCGCCAAAGCGCAGGATAACGTATTCACGCCTCTCCCCCCCAATCCCGTCCCCGAGCAGCAACAATTCGGGGTCCGCATGGTCCCCGATCCATCACTCGCATTTTCAACAGCGCCCGATTCTCCTTATCAATGGGGGGACTTCGTGCTGAAGCCGCACTTTCTTTACCGCTTTCTATACGGCGACGGCATTCAGGCTAGCGCTGGCCACCAATCGACCACTGCAGTCAACAGCTTTTCCCCGGGGTTTCTCCTCGATATGGGCAACCGATGGACCGTCGATTACACGCCCACGTGGGACTTCTATTCCAATCCCAGGTTCCACGACACAATCGGCGAAGCCGTGAGGTTGGCGGGGACGGTCCCATTCGCCGACTCATTGCTGAATTTTACTCAGGGCTACGTTTATTCCTCGCAACCTCTCGTTGAAACTGGACGCCAGACGACCGTGCAGGACATCTCTACAGGGCTCGACCTATCACATCGATTCAGCCAAGAGTTCTATACCGAGACAACCCTGAGCCAGAATCTGCAGAACGCGGTTGGCTTTCCGAATTCCAAGCAATGGTCGGCGCTCGATTGGCTGCACTACCAGACCACGCCGCAAATCGACACGGCGGTTGGCGCTGGTCTCGGATTCATTGATGTGACCGGGGGATCCGATAGCTTCTATTTCCAGCCGTCAGCGCAGGCCACCTGGTCGCCTTCCAGCAAACTGTCCATCAAGCTTTCCGGCGGCCTCGATCGCCGGGAATTCTTGGTGCGCCCACGACGCATTCTCGACACGCCGATCTACAGCCTGGCCGTTCAATACAACCCATTTGAAGGGACTGGGCTGGGCTTCACTGCCGGGCGCGAACTGAATCAATCCCTTCTTGCCAGTGAATCCTCCAGGTCCACCAATTGGACTGCCAACCTTAGCCAACGCTTGCTCGAACATTATCTTCTGACTGCGAGCGTCAGCCAAAACAATGTCGACTACCTTTTGGATACGACCGCCGCCAATGCCGGCCGAAATGACAGGAGGCTGTCATACACTCTGCGACTGACGTGGTCGTTTCTCAAGAGAGGAACCCTTGCCGTCCTATATGATTGGAATCGCAACTCCACAACCGCGTCCGGGTTCGGATTCTCGAGCCATCAGGTCGGTCTTGAGCTAGGGTACAGGTATTGATTGAAACTTGGAATGAGAACCGGGGGCCGAAGCCTGGCCGGAACCGCCACCCGGTGCGGACTGGACGCTGAATTCGCCCCGAGTTCTGGCGCTCAAGGCGCTGGCCATAAATAAGATGCTGGGGCGAACCGAAGGTGGACTTCGGTGAGTCGGGATACGTATTTCCTGCTAGTGATTCTAAAGATAGGCATCTGTAGCATAAGAAATTTCACTAGACTGGGCATCGCTTGAACAACGATCCGAAATACAGATCCCGGCATTGGCCCGGGGGCTTTGGGCTGTCATGTGCCGCGCTCATCCTTTGCTTTGGCCGACCCCTGGTCGGCTTGGCGCGTTTTGGATCCGCAAGCGAACTCTATTCCTATGTCATCCTGGTCCCGTTTATCAGCATTTTCCTGCTTTGGGTGAAATGGAAGTCTCTGCCCGCACCTTCCGGGCCAGACCGCACGTGGACCGTGCTCCTAATGGCAGCCGGGCTTTTTCTTCTAGGAGCGAATTGGCTCCCAGGTTTGTTTGGGGCAGGTTGGTCCCAGCTGAACTCCCTCATCCTGGCCACGCTTTCATTTCTCTCCATGTTCGCCGGATTGTGCGCCTGGTTTCTCGGCAGGCAGTTGCTGCGAGCCGTCGTATTCCCCCTCTGCTTCCTCTTGCTCATGGCGCCGCTCCCGTTGAGCGTCTCCAATGCGCTCGAGTCTATGCTTCAGCACACATCGGCGGCCCTAGCATATGCGTTTTTCGAGGTTTCCGGCACGCCGGTCTACGCCATTGGCATCTTGGACTTTCAGCTGCCAGGAATAACGATCGAGGTTGCTCCCGAATGCAGCGGCCTCCATTCGAGCCTTGCCCTGTTCATAACCAGCCTCTTGGCCGGATCCATTTTTCTAAGGTCGCCCTGGACGCGCACCATACTTTGCCTTGCGGTGGTTCCCCTCGGAATCATTCGGAACGCCTTCCGGATCTTTACCGTCGGCGAGCTTTGCGTCCACATCGGCCCGCGGATGATCGATTCGTACATCCACCGCACCGGAGGCTGGATGTTTTTCCTCGTTTCCCTAGCACCTTTATTCCTCATACTGTTTCTTCTTGCGCGGTCGGAGCGCCGGAGAACAAGCGCAAAGGCCAATTCAAGCAGGTTATAACATGTCACAACGAATCCGTTTCCCGTTAATTCTGGTCGCAACTGGAGTCCTCGCGCTGGTTTGCACAAGCTGCTCACCGCAAGCAAGAAAGGCGAGGGCCATGGAACGGGCCAACCACTACTTCGTGGCCGGCCAATACGACGCAGCGGAGATTGAATATCTCAACGTCCTGCGAATCGACAAGAGGGACCCGCAGGCGCTCGGGCGCCTCGGCGTCATCTATTTTGACCAGGGCCGCGTGGGCAAGTCGCTCCCGTTCCTCCTGGCTGGCCGCCAGTTTGAACCCGAAAACCTGGAGGTGCGCCTCGAGCTCGGCCTTTACCTGCTCGCCTTCGGAAGATTCCAGCAGGCCAAGGATGAAGCCGACTACATCCTTGACCATGATCCCTCGTACCCGGATGCGCCCCTCCTTTTGGCCGAGACCGCTGTGCGCCCGAAGGAAATAGAGGACGCGAGGCAGCGCCTCGGCCGCCTTCCGGCGCAGATCGCAAACGGCGCCTCGGTCCTCGTGGCCCTGGGCACTCTCGATTTCCGCCAGCGGCGCTTCCCGGAGGCGGAAGCCTTGATCAAACGCGCGCTGGCGGCTGACCCGAAAAACAGCGCGGCCTATACTGCGCTCGGCGCGTTGTATTGGGAAAAGAACGACATTACGGAGGCCGAGCAGGCGTTTACCAGGGCGTCCGATTTCTCAGGCGCCCGCTCGGCGAAGCGGCTCCAATACGCCCAGTTCAAGATCAAGACGGGGAATCGGGACGCCGGCCGGCAAATTCTGGCGGATATCGTCCAGAAGACCCCCGATTTCCTGCCAGCATGCATGTTGCTGGCCGAACTGGACGAGCGGGAAAAGAGATACGACGAGAGCGCGGCATCGGTCGCAAAGGTTCTGGCCCGGGACCCTGCCTACCCCGACGCCCTGCTTTTGAACGGCAGGCTCTGGCTTGAGAAAGGCAAACCTGAAATGGCGGTCGCCGAGCTCGAGAAAGCCCGGAGAATATACCCCAATTACCCGCAGATCGAGTATGAGTTGGCGCAGGCATATCTCGCCGAAGGGGAAACCGAAAAAGCGGCTAGTAACCTAAACCTTGCTGTGACGGGCGCCCCGGACTTTGCCGAGGCGGTCCTCGCCCTCGCAGAAATCGACATTCGCAAGGGCGACACGGGTGCGGCCATCGGGCTACTGACCCGAATCATCCAAAAGCATCCGGACCTGTCCCAGTCGCGCCTCTTGCTCGCCCAGGCCTATGTCGGCCAGAACGATCTGGATAACGCCCTTGCCGTGTATAGGCAGATTGCCGAGGGCCTTCCACAGAGCCCCCAGCCCCGCCTGCTTTCGGGGATGGTGCTGCTCCGGCAGAACAGGCGGGACGAGGCGCGCAGTGAATTCGAGAAAGCGCTCGCCCTGGCACCAGATTATTTCCAGGCCCTGGAGCAGTTGATCAACCTGGATTTGGGCGAGAAGCAATATGCGACGGCCCGGCAGCGCGTCGAACCGCAAATCGCGAAAAAGCCAGAGTCAGCGGAGCTCTATTTCCTCCTCGGCAGGATCTACCTGGCGCAAAGGGACATGGTCCAGGCTGAAGCCGCATTGAAAAAGGCGATCCAGTTAAAGGTGGACTCTCCGTTCGTCTATTTTCTCCTCGCGGAGCTCTATGTCACCACCAAGCAGGACTCGAAGGCGCTGGCGGATCTTCAGGAAGTTGTCGCAAGAAACCCGAAAGATACACGGGCGCTCATGCTCATGGGGACAATCGAGGACCGCGAAAAGGACTACACCTCGTCGAAGGCGGCCTACGAGAAGCTCTTGGCCGCAGATCCTAACAATGGCCCGGCCTTGAACAATCTTGCCTATGTATACTCGGAGAAGATTGGCGACCTGGACAAGGCCCTCGAAATGGCGCAGAAGGCCAGGAAAGTGCTCCCAAATGAGCCTCATGTGGCGGACACGCTGGGATGGATTCTCTACAAGAGACACCAGTATCGGTGGGCACTCAGCCTTTTGACAGAAAGCGTCAATGCCCTCCAGACGGATCCCGAAATGCAATTCCACCTGGGCATGACCCATTACATGTTGGGAGATGAAGCATCCGCACGGGTTTCGCTTGAGCGCGCTCTGCAACCCAACCAGGACTTCCCCGGAAGCGATCAGGCAAAGCAACGCCTATCCGTGCTTGCGATCGACGTCCGGACCGCCGGCCCCGGCGAACGTTCGGCACTTGAGAGGGCTGCGGCTGACCGGCCGGACGACCCGGTCGTCCTGACGCGGCTCACGGCCGTTTACGAGCGTGAAGGCGCCCCGGACAAGGCAATCGGAGCCTGCGAAGCGGCGATCCGCGCTGACCCAAAGAATTTGGCTGCCCTCACCCTGCTGGCGCGCCTGTATTCCTCAGGAGGCGATACGGCCAAGGCGTTAGATCTGGCCAAGACCGCGCATAATCTGGCGCCAGAAGACCCATACGCCGCCTATATCCTAGGGCGGCTGGCCTACAAGACGCACGACTATCCGTGGTCGCTAAGCCTGCTCAAGGTGGCTGCTGCCCGGCTGCCAAATGATCCGGATGTGCTGTTCGACCTGGCACAGGCCTTCTACAGTCTCGGAGGCATCCCAGACGCCGAGGTTGCCATGCGCAATGCCCTGAGCTCGAATGCCCGGTTTGGCCGGGCCGAAGAGGCCACCCGTTTCCTCGAATTGCTCCCACTTGCGGACGACCCTGCGCGCGCCCTTTCTCAAGCAGACCGGATCGCGCAGGTTTTGAAGATGGAACCCGATAATGGGATGGCACTTATGGCCAACGGCGCCGCATTTGAGCAGAAAGGCAATCTAGCTGCGGCCACACAGGAATATGAAAAAGTGTTGGATCGCTACCCCGATTTTTCGCCAGCGGAGAGACACCTGATGCTCCTTTATGCCGAGAACCCGGGCAACGATCGGAAGGCCTTTGAATTGGCTACGAAGGCCCGCGAGGCCTTCCCCAACGATGCGCAGGTTGCAAGAGCATGCGGGATAGTAGTTTACCGGCATGGTGATTTTCGAAGAGCCGCAAATCTGCTCGAGGAGGCAGCGGATCGGCTTTCCGGCGATGGCGAGTCCGCATTTTACCTGGGAATGGCGCGGTACCGCCTCAAGGACAAGTCGTGGAAGTCCACGCTTGAACGCGCTCTGGGACTGGATCTTAGAGCGGATCTAGCAGCCGAGGCGCGGCAAACTTTGGCAGACGGGAAATGACCTCGCCTCAATCGACGTCGCGGACGCTTACAAAGACGCAAAACTTACATTATACGTTTGTTATCAAGTATTTAAAATGACCTTTGACGCCGAACTGAAGACAAATGACGGATTTCATTACATTTCTTGCCCATTCGTCTTCGGTTGGCGATAATACTTTGGCCTCCATAAATAACCGAATGACAATGCGTAACGCATGACTTGCGCCGCGATTTTACCCATTGGCACGAGCAGTGCTTAGTGTAGGGCGAAAGCAATTTCACCCAACTGGAAATAATAGAGGAAACAACCATGAAGCTCGCAACACTCACAAAGCTCAGCCCAGCGCTGATTCTCGCGATCGCCCTTTGCGGCAATGTCGCAAAGGCCAATCCAATCATCACGGGCGGATTAAACTTCGATGGATTAGCAACGACCAACTCCGGCGATCTCTTGAACGCGACGGCATTCTCCTCGATCTATGATGTATACGTTTTCCCAGGATCGACGGGCTCCTATGCCTCACTCCCATTGTTTGCAGGGCCGGTCACTTTCACGCCCTTCTCATTTTCAGCGGCCGCCGTTACGCCCCTGTGGACGTTCACGGTTGGTTCTGTCACCTATAGCTTCGATGCAACAAGCATCATGGTCGTAGCTCAGTCCAAAGGGGGTCTCTTGCTTGAAGGCAACGGCTGGGCCAGCATAACGGGATACCAAACGACATTAGGAAGCTGGAGCATCGATGACACGACTACCACACACAAGTCCGCGATCTTCAATTTCGGCGCGGATACAGCAGCCCTTCCCGACAGCGGTGGGACGGCTCTCCTGATCGGCCTTGGCCTCGCGGGAGTAGCGGCTGGCATGGTTGCCCAGCGCCGCAGGCTCGCGAAAGGGTAAGTCGGCTTCCAATCTGTTTCCTCTTTAGCAAAAGCTGCACCGGCGAAAGCCGGTGCAGCTTTTCTTTGTCATTTCCGCATGGACGCGCGTAGGATCGGCGGCACGAATCTCGCGCCATCATGAATCTTGCCTCCGAAATACCCCTGGCCAGCGCGGTGTGCGCAGGTGCGCTTGCAGCCGGATCCCTCCTGCGCAGGCGACACGGTGTAGCGGACTTCGCCTTTGCCGCGGGCATGATCGGGTTGTCAGCCGAAGGCGTGTTCGCCTGGATGGCAGTCCGGCCCCACGTGCCGGACGCCGAACTGATCGCCTGGCAGAAATGGAGCCTTTTCGCCACCGCCATCCTGCCATTCTGCTGGCTCCTGTTCAGTCTCAGCTACGCCCGGGGAAATGCGCGCGAATTCGTCTCCAAATGGCAACTGGCCCTGGCCGGGGCGCTTCTTTTTCCGGTTGGGATTGTCACGATCTTTCGCAGCCAGCTGATCGTTTCCCTGAGGCGGGATGGCACGCAGCTATTCAGCGCGGCTATGCTGGGATGGCCGGGCCTCGTGCTGGCTCTGCTCATGCTCACTGGATCGGTCCTGGTCCTCATGAACCTCGAGCGCACCTTCCGGGCTTCCGTCGGGACGATGCGCTGGCGGGTCAAGTTCATGCTGATGGGAGTCGGCCTCCTATTCCTTGTCCGAATCTACACGGCCTGCCAGGAGCTCCTGTTCCGTGCGATCAACCTGTCCCTGGAGGATCTGAACGCTGGGACGCTCTTGGTGGTTTCCCTGCTCATCCTGAGGTCATTCTTCCGCGCCGGCCCGATGGATCTGGATGTCTATCCCTCCCATTCGGTCCTGCAGGGCTCGGTCACCGTTTTGCTCGCAGGCATCTATCTCTTGATTGTCGGACTGTTTGCCAAGGCGGTCGTTTATGTCGGCAGCGGAAACGTGTTCGTGCTCGAAGCATCCCTCGCCCTGATCTCGCTCGTGCTGTTCGTGGTGCTTCTGCAGTCCGACCGCCTGCGCATGCGCCTCGGGCGCTTCGTGAGCCGCCACTTTGATCGGCCGCTTTATGACTATCGGACCGTGTGGAGAAAATTCACCGAGGGCACGGCTTCCCAGGTCGACCAGACCGAGCTGTGCCGCTCCCTTGTGAAGATGGTCGCGGACCTGTTTCAGGCTCTCTCCGTGGCAATCTGGATCGTCGACGACGATTCCATGTCTCTAGCCGCGTCGACATCGTTGCCGGAAGCCAAGGGCCGCGAGCTGGCCCCGGGAAAGGCGGATGTGGCCGAGATCACCACGCATTTCGAGGAGAATCCAGAGCCAGCGGACGTTGAGTCCTCGGGGGAGGGCTGGGCTGGAGCTCTCAAGCGGATGCATCCATGCGAATTTCCCAAGGGGAAGAACCGCGTCTGCCTGCCGATGATCGAACGCGGAAAGGTCGCCGCGCTCATGATCATTGGGGACCGCGTGGACGGCGCGGCCTTCTCGACACAGGATTTCGACATGCTCAGGTGTGTCGGCGACCACGCCACCGCCAGCCTGGTGAACGTGCAGCTAGCCCAGAAGCTCCTTCAGGCCAAGGAGCTGGAGGCCTTCCAGACCATGGCGGCGTTCTTTGTTCACGACCTGAAAAACGCCGCGTCCACGCTCAGCCTCATGCTCAAGAACCTTCCCGTGCATTTCGAGGACCCCGCCTTTCGGGAGGACGCCTTGCGGGGGGTTTCAACGTCGGTGGCCCATATCAACCATGTCATCGGGCGATTGAGCCTCCTGCGCAGCGAACTGGTTACCCGGCCGGTCGAGACGGATCTGAACGAGATGATCGGCGATGCCGTGGCCGGCCTTGAGTCGGAACCCGACTTTGTGATCGCAAAGGACTTTTCTCCCCTGCCGAAACTGGCGCTGGACAGGGAGCAGATCGCCAAGGTCGTAACCAACCTCCTGCTCAACGCAAAGGAATCCTTGTCCGGCAGGGGGCGGGTCGAGCTGGCCACCCGCCAGGAGAATGGCTGGGTCGTCCTTTCAGTCCGCGACGAGGGCTGCGGCATGAGCGCGAGCTTCATTGAGCGCTCGCTCTTCCGCCCCTTTCAGACGACGAAAAAGAACGGCCTCGGAATCGGGATGTTCCAAAGCAAGATGATCGTTGAGGCCCACGGCGGCCGTATCGCGGTCGAGAGCGAGCCGGGCAAGGGCACGACGATCCTGGTCCACCTGCCGGCGCAAAAGAAAAACTGATGAACCCCAAGCTGCTCATCGTCGACGACGACGACGAAATCCGCACCCAAATGAAGTGGGCGCTGGCCGCGGACTACGAGATCTTGTCCGCGGGGGACCGCGCGTCCGCCGCCGAATTGTTCCGCTCCGCCCGCCCCGCCGTGGTGCTTCTCGATCTGGGACTGCCCCCCAGCCCGGGCACGCCGGCCGAGGGGCTCGCCGCACTTTCCGAGCTGATGGCGATGGACAACCTGGCCAAGATCATTGTCATCACTGGACAGGGGGAAAAGGACATCGCCCTGCAGGCCATTGGGGCCGGAGCCTACGATTTCCTCGGCAAGCCGCTGGAGATGGACGAGCTGAAGGTGCTGCTGAAGCGGTGTTTTCACGTCGCCCGGCTCGAGCGTGAATTCCGCGAGATGCAGCAGCGGCTTGAGGGCGATTCGTTCGAGGGGCTGCTCGGCACCAGCACGCCCATGCAGGCCGTCTTCAATTCCATCCGCAAGGTGGCCACGACCGACGCCCCGGTGCTCATTCTTGGCGAGAGCGGCACCGGCAAGGAGGTGACGGCGCGGGCCATCCATCACCTGAGCGCCCGAAGGAACGAGCCTTTTGTCGCGATCAATTGCGGGGCGATTCCCGAGACCCTCATGGAGAGCGAGCTCTTCGGACATGAGAAGGGTTCCTTCACAGGCGCCCATGTCCAGCGCAAGGGAAGGATTGAAAACGCGGAGGGCGGCACCCTTTTCCTGGACGAAATCGGGGAGATCTCCCCCATGCTGCAGGTCAAGATCCTGCGGTTCCTACAGGAGCATTGCATCGAGCGCGTGGGCGGCCGGCAGGAAATCCAGGTGGACACCCGCGTGATCGCCGCCACCAATGCCGACCTGAAGAAACGGATGGGCGACAGTACCTTTCGCGAGGACCTGTACTATCGGCTGGCGGTGATCCAGATCCTGCTGCCCGCGCTGAGGGACCGGGGGGACGACGCGGCACTCCTTGCCCGCTCGCTGCTGCAGCAGTATTCAGCTGAAAATGGAAAGACCAATCTCGTCTTCGGCGCAGATGCCATGCACGCCATTCGCAAGTATTCCTGGCCTGGGAATGTCCGCGAATTGCAGAACAGGGTGAAACGCGCCGTGATCATGAGCGGGGGCAAGCGGGTCACGGCCCAGGACCTCGAGCTGGAGGGGGCCCCGACAGTCGCCAAGGCGGCCACGCTCAAGGAGGCGCGGGAGTCGCTTGAAAAGGAAATGATTCAGGACGCGCTGCGGAAGCACTCTGGGAAAATCACGGCTGCGGCGGCCGATCTTGGGATCAGCCGCCCCACGTTTTACGAGCTGATGGAAAAGCTTGGCGTTCAAAAGCTGGAATGACAGTATTTAGCCCAGCCAAAACCATGAAAACTTCTCCTGCCTCCAAGGCCCTCAAGTCGGTGCCGCTCATTGTCCATCGATTCGTTTTCGGCATGCCAAGGGCGGCATTGGGCGCGCTTGCGTTCGCGGCGATGGCCGCTGTCACGGGCTGCGAAGCCCCCACAGCGGTGCAGTCGGGTTCGGACGAGCAGCATGCGGAGCTCACGCTGCGGGAGGGCGATGTGGTCAAGGTTTCCTTCCCCGGGGCGCCCAATCTGGACGTCGCTCCCCAGCCGATAAGAAGAGACGGCAAGATAACGCTGCCGATCGTCGGTGAAATCGCCGTCGTAGGGCTGACTCCGATCGCGTTGCAGGATCAGCTGGTCAAGCGGCTCGCCGACCAGCTTCAGTCAAAGGAAGTGGTCGTCACCGTCGTTTCCTCGTCCTTCTTCGTCTTCGTGGACGGCATGGTGCTCCGTCCCGGCAAGATTGTCACAGACCACCCGATCACGATCCTGGAGGCCGTCATGGAGGCCGGGGGATTCGATTACAGCAGGGCCGACAGCGAAAAAGTCATGGTGATCCGGCACAAGACCGGATCCATTGGCTACGACTACATTACCATAAACCTCAAACAGGTGTTCGATGGAAGACGAACCGACCTGTTTTACCTGGCTCCCGACGACGTGGTGCACGTTCCGCAGAAATTCTCCTGGTACTAGGGCCCCAATTTCCCCAGCACCTGTCCCCTTGAGGCACGATCCTGATTCAGTGACTGCTGATTTTGATTGGTCAATTCAGGAGGCTCCATCCGTCCCCGACGGCGGTTCGACTGTCGCCATGCTCGGCGCAGCGTTTACTGGTCTCGCAATACTCCTCCGGTTCAAGAATTTTGCGCCTTGATTCATCCAATTCTAGCACCCAGCGGCTGACCGCGCAGTGCGTGTTGGCTGGGAGCGCAGTTTTAATTGGTTTGTGGGCCATTTTCAAAGTGTGTCACGCGCCAATGAACGAGTGGAATGGCGCCCGAATCTCACCGGTCTTTGTCCTATTGCATGGCAACTCCTTATATCCGTCCCGTGACAGTGGCGTCGTCACAGGAAACATTTACCCTCCGTTGGCGACCCTGGCCTATCTGCCCTGTGCTTTACTGCGCAACCCATCTCGCATAATGGAGTTAGGTAGCCTGCTCGCGTGTATTTATTATTTTATACCCTTGGTTGCGCTGGGGTACCTCGCGATTCGATGCTGGGAAGTGACACCTATGCACGCGGCGCTAGTCGTGGCCGCCGCCGCGCTTTTGACCGATTTCAATACAGCATTATGCTCCACGGCTTACTGGGCGCATGCCGACGCACCCGGTTTCGCGTTGGCTGGTTTGGCGTTATGTCTGGTGCTCTTTACCACCGAAGGCAACCGACTCGCATGGGCGACAGCTGCGGGCGGCTTAGCTGCGGGCGCCGTGCTCGCGAAACAGAATTTCATTGGAGTCTGGTTCGCGCTCTTCTTTTGCGTACTCCCTTGCGGCCGCCGGGTGGCTGCGCGTTTCGCCGCTGGCGCTGCCCTTGTCGCCGCGGTTTTTGGCACCATTCTCTCTTTTACTCGAAGCTGGAGCAGCTTTCTATTCAATTGCATTTATATCCCCAGCCACCATCCCTTGATCCTAAAGCACTCTATCGAATTGTTTGGATCCGGCTGGGCAGGAGGCGTCGCGCAAAAGTTACAGGCAATAATCCAAGCGTTTCTAGAGATCGCACCGACTTGGTATCCTTGGTTGGCGGTCGGAGCTTGGATTCTTTGGTGGACGCGCCGCGCTGCGCCCGGCAGCCCCACCTCGCGCCTATATGTGCCCATTTGGGTCTTCGCGGCACAACTTCCTATTAGTTTGCTTGCCTACAGAAAGGTCGGAGGCGACGTGAACAACCTCACGGACTCGCTATACTTTTTGGTCTTCGCCATTTGCGCGCTTGCATTGGCGGCGGCGGCAAACCGCGCGCGGTCCGCCGGCCAACACGCCATTTTGACTATTCTTGTTGGCATTCTGATCGTCTGCAATGCTCCAAGGCTGTTGTTCCTTATATACGATTCGAAACAATCGGATCCGAACGCTCCGATGATGAATTTTCTTCGCCAACATCCGCGCCAGGTTTATCTGCCTTGGAACCCACTGCTGACTGGCCTCTCCGACGGTGTTGATTATCATTTTGAATACGGTGTCTTTGATCGCGCCTTGGCCGGCGCACCGCTGGCTCCGGATGTTTATTGGGCCCATCTGCCGTCGAAAATTCGATATGTCGCGGCGCGTCGAGTCCTTCTGGATGCCAACTATATGAAGTTTCTTAACTCTTCGCGGAATTTCGTGGAACCCATCGTTGCGGGCGGCGATCACAGCAATGCAGGGACACCTCAATCTCCTCGTCTTGGTGCCGTTTGGGAGTCTCTAAAGTATTTTCTTAGCAGCCAGCAGGCGAATAGTGGCATTGGCGCTAAGGATCTGGAGGCAAGCCGCGCCCTCATTCGCAACCCACCACAATCTGCGAACAGTATGTTTCTTTCTTATTTGCCTCTATTGCGGGAATACCCGTCGCCGGCCGGGCTCGAGGAATGGAAATTTTATGTTGTTCCGCAGTCTCCGAAGGCCGCTGATGACGAACTTAATTTAATGCGGTAATCTGTGGACGAACATTACCACAAAGGCCAAGACGTTTCTCCATAAACAAATCGCAAGTATTATGATATCGGTTCTCATCAAAACTCGTTTGCTCGTTATGCGCATGCGCCACGGTCGCTAGTGCGCTTGCGCAGGAACAAGCGTTAGGGGCAATGGCCATATGGACAATGCTTCGACCGCCGGCGGGCGAACGGGCGTGACCTTGTCCCAGATGGCGGAGCGCATTTCCCAGAGCATCTGGAAGCTGCGGCCATCGAGGACATTCGCAACTCCGTCGGGAAAGGGGAGACCACTACCAGATGGGGGGACCCGTGGCCGCCTAACAAGTCGTCCTCGCGAAGCGGGCTCGTTTGATATCCAGACAGTCGCGCACTGTCCTGACCAGCGTCCTCACATCATATGGCTTGGGCAAAAAAGTTAGATCTTCTGGCATTTGCTCGTGAGGCTTCACGATTTCCCCGCTGTAACCGCTGGAAATGACCCCTATCAGGGTGTCATTCCTTTGTTTCAACTGTTCGAACAGCTCGATCCCCGTCATGCTTCCGGGCATCCTCATGTCGGTGAACAATAGGTCGATCGCTTCCTCGTGGTCATCCCATACTTGGATCGCCTCCGAAGCATTGCCCGCCTCGAGGACATGATACCCATACAGCTGCAGGCCCAGCGCGACCATTTTTCGAACGGCCTGTTCGTCGTCGACAACCAGAATCGTTTCGTTGCCGTTCTGTACCCCAAAAACGGGAGATTCAGGCCCGGCCTGCGCAGATTTGGTTAAGGCGGGAAGATAAACGCGGAAAGTGCTGCCCTGGCCCATCTGGCTGGCCGCTTCCATCCAGCCCTTGTGTTGTTTCGTTATCCCATAGACGGTCGACAGCCCCAGGCCCGTGCCTTTTCCCATGGCCTTGGTGGTGAAGAATGGCTCAAAGACGCGCTCTAAAGCCGCAGAATTCATGCCGCAGCCGGTGTCGGTCACCGAAAGACACACGAACGACCCCGGCGACGCCTCGGGATTCACCCGGGCCGCGTTGGAGTCCAGTGTGACCAGTCTGGCGTCAATCGTCAGCCGTCCGCCCTCCGGCGCCATCGAGTCCTGCGCGTTCAAGCACAGGTTTGTTATCAGCTGCTCTATCATGACGGTGTCCGCCTCTACCCAAAGAGGCTCGCTGCCGCCGGTGAACTCCAATCGGACATCCTTGCTTAACAACCGCCGCAGCATGTCGAGCAGGTTGGACAGCACCTCAAACAGATCCAAGGGTCGCAGGCATACGGCTTGCTGGCGGCTGAACATCAGCAGTTGGCGAGTCAAACCCGCGGCGCGCTTGGCTTCGCTCTCTAACTGTCCGAGCATGCCTTTCGCTTTTTCCGGCAGATCCGGATCGTCCAGCAGGATGGTGAGGCGCAGCAGCATCGAGGTAAGGATGTTGTTGTAGTCGTGCGCCACCCCGCTCGCCAGCTGGCACACCGCCTCCATCTTCTGGACCTGCTGCAACTTCGCCTCCAGGCGCCTGCGGTCGGTGATGTCGCGGATGTTGCACTGGATCACCTTCCGGTGATCTGCCTCGAACAAGTTGCTGACAAACTCCACCTCGCGCCGCTGCCCATCCCTGGTTTCAAGCGGCAGGTTCTCATAACGGACATAGCCTTCCTGCAGCAGGGTGGCAAAAGCCAACTCAAACAATGCGCGGTCCTTGAAAAACCCGATCTTCCAAAGCCGCCGGCCCAGCAGTTGCTCGCGGGCATAGCCTAGCATATCCAGCAGGAACGGGTTCGCGTCCGTGATCAGCCCGGTCCTGGCATCAACGATCAATATGCCGTCCTGGGCCGTCTCGAAAAGCCGCCGGTACTGAAGCTCTGAATTCTCCAAGGCCTGCAATAAGACCTCCTCGCGTTGCTGGACCGGTATCATTGAATTCTGCAGGTGTGCGCTGGCATAAGGAACTTTCGCTCATACCCGGGCCATTTCAGCGAGGCAGGTCCGGCGGGCGATTTTGGGGTTGCGATGGCGATGCGCTAGGGCCGAAGCACCAAACGACGGAAGCTGTGGCAATTGCGCGGATGCGGGATCATTGGCGATTTGAAAGGGCCCTGGATCTGCTGCATGGGATATGCCAAGGCTCTTGGCACCGCGCGCCGCGGTTTGCAGGTGTTTATAAGTAATTGGTACTAGAAAAATAACACTGCCTGAGATAGGCTTCGAACAATTGAGGCTGACGGCCTAATCCACTGCCTTTTGTAAGGCAGCCCGACATTTCGATACGCAGGTTTACACTCAAGCGATCCGAGGATTCCCCTGGGGCCCATGTCGCGGGCACTTCCCGCCGGCTCTTTGTCCTCCCTTCAAGCGGGCCTGTCGGTCCGGAACCACGTCCAGCCGCCTGTCCAAACAAAAGCGCCGCGCTTTTAAGGCGCGGCGCCAGTTGGAAAAGAATCCCCGAACGTTCAGACGATCCCGAGCTTCCGACGGAGGTACAGAAGGCCCGTGAGCCCCAAGCCCAACAGGGCGGCGGTTGAAGCCGGATCCGGAGTGGTTGGAGGCGGCTTGTTGATGCCCGCCTGGGCGGTGACATTGATGCCCAGGAAGAAGATGTTGTCGTCCAGCGAACTATTCTTGGTGACTACGGTCGTGGAGGTGTCGCCATTGCTGACGAACGGCGCCGAATTGACATCGTTGCCCATGCCCAGGTTGTAGTACTCCTGGTCGGTGCGATCTCCGAGCGGGTCGCCGGTGATATCACCTACGCCGCCAAGGGTCGGATCGGGATTGAATCCCGTCGGATTATCGGCTGGGCCCCCAGATCCGTTGCCGATGCCGCCAACTGTGATTAACGCGCCATTCGCCGCCTGGCCGTCGTCCATGCCGCCGGCCGACTGTGTGAGGGTCCGGCCATCAACAGTAATGGTCGACTGCTGTGCAAGGTTACCGGGCGTCTGGTAACTGAAGCCGTCGCCTACCGACATGAGCTCGGAGAACCCCGGGGATCCCACGCCGGAAAGAGGCACAGAGTAGTTAACGGTCGTGGTCGCTCCGGTCGATGACGCAGCGCCGGCCAGGAACCCGATCGTCACCGAGGGTGACGATGGGTTGCTGTAAACGATCGCGAGAACCTCGCCGTCGGTGGTGGCATTGCCGACATTCTCGAAAACGGGGATCGAAAACTGCGAAACGCTTCCACCTCCGATTAACGCCTTCATCTGTGGAGTCACGTTCGCGACCCAGGCCTCCAAGGGCAGGTCCGAGGAGGTATTCAGTCCGAGCGCGGTCCAGGAAGAGCCGGAATAGGTCGTTGCCCCGAGAGTGACGTCCGGCGTGAAGGGCGTATAGTACTGGGAGGAAAAGAGGTACGCCTGCACGACCGTCGAACCCGTTGGAACCTGCGCTAACAGGTTGCCTACCGGAGTACTGCCGCCGCCAACCGCGGACAGGGACCAATTCCCATTTCCGTTGAATTGGTAGAGCGGATTCAGCTGTGCGCGGGCTGTAGCCGAAACTACTGCCACGACGGCGCATAGCGCAATTACACGAGCTATGTTTACGAGGATGCTTTTCATGGTTTTCAAACTAGTCTTGTTGCTGACAGGGGATGTCGAAGTCGCGACTGAGTAGCACGATCGATACCAACCAGTTTTTTCTGAAATCATTTGGCTCATAACTGATTCAAACATAGATATTAATGGATTATTATTTAATGTGTGACTCTTCGCCGGGATTTGGAGAGTTGTAAGCAATATCGACATTGCGCCCGTCAGCAATGCGGGAGGTCGATTAAATTATTTCTTAAACACCTAATTATAAGTATCTTCCTGCCTTGTAAGTAATCCGGACGTACACATCGAGACCTCGATGGCCAATGCTGAGGAGCCGCAGTCCGTATGCCTTCCCCTTATCGACCGTGCAGATTGGGACAACTGCCTCAACCTGAACTGCTTCTCGACAGAGCCGAACGAGTCACTCCAGGTCACGGGTGATGCGGTTCGAAGGCCGATTCGGACATGGTCGTCGGCCTTTCCCATTTCCCTTCACGCCGCTCGCTCGCCCTTCCTCCTGTCGATTCGCTGGAGCGGGATCACGGTGTACAACGCCCCCTGAGCGGGATCAACTTCCTCCTCAGCCCCGTTCCAATCTACCTGGTCGTCGGCTGGCTTTCCCCCCGACGAGAGGAGCCGCCAGCGAGGAGCGACTTGTTGAATATCACCCCGCCAACCACCTGCCGGGGCGACGGACGGCTCATCTCGGGGGCGTGGCGCGCAGTTCAACGCCCGATCAATTCTCCTAGGTACGATACCGCAGGAATTCGGTCACAAACGACCTTGACCGATACGAGGATTGGAACCGACAACAATGCTCCCGGCACACCCCACAGCCAGACCCAGAATATCAACGAGACAAAAATGGCCACCGGGTTGAGCGTGAAGCGCCGGCCCAGCAGGGTCGGGGTGACGAAATTCGCCTCCAGAAGATGGAGCACCAGATACCACAGGGGCGGCAGGAGTCCCCGCCAAGGCGAATCGAAAGTGAGGAGGCCGACCGCAACCAGAATGACGACTCCGCCGACTGCGCCGAAGTAGGGAACATAATTCAGAAGCGCCACGAGGATTCCCCACATCGCGGCATTCGGAATTCCGAGGAAGTAGAGGCCTCCACTCACGAGTGCGCCCAGGCAGAGGTTGATCAGCGAGATCGAGAACAGATAGTTGGATATGTTCTGCTGGATCTCATGGCTTATCTCGACCGCGCGTATCTTCCCCCTCAAGGTCGGAATCAGGCGGACGAGTTTCTGCAGGAACAGGTCGCCGGAGGCGAGCAACAGGTAGATCAACACCAGCACCTCGCCCAGGCCCGCCAGGAAAGTGCCCGTCCAGTTGAGAATGGAGCTGGTGCCGCGTTGGTCTTTGACTTCCACCATGGGTGTTTTTCTTTGCTCCTCCTTCTTTTCCGCCTCCGTCGCGCCAAGGTCACCCACCGCCGCCGTCGCCTGGCTGAAGTGCCAGGCCTTCGGGAAGATCCTCTGAACGCGTTGTCGTAGCTCGGTCATGTGCTGCGGGGCTTCATTCATCCACCTCGCCGCCGGCCGCTCCAATTGAAAGAACCCAGCCCCGATGGCGGCCACCAGGAGGCAAAAGACAACGGCGGCTGAAAGGGGCGCCGGAAGGCGGAGGAAGGACAAGCAGCGCACCAACGGTTGCAGGGTCATCGCCGCCATCCACGCCAGGACAACGGGCAGGACGACGGGACGGGCAACATACAGGAAGGCCATCGTGCCGAGCACGATTATGGCGAGCTGCGCCGACGCCATCTTGATCGGTTCCTGCGCACCCGCTTGATTGGGCGGCGGATCGCTGGCGGCCGAATTGGCGCACGGGACGGGGGTAGCCGCCTCGGCACTGTCGGATCCAGCCCCGGCCTCAGGTCCGCCGGGAAGCTTCATGTCGGTCTCCCCGCCGTGCGCCGCAGCAGACGTTCAGTTCCCGCGGGCCGAAAGTGTCCGGCACCGCCATCGGCTGCGCGTAGCCGAAACGACCGCGTTTCCCGGGTAATGCAGCGGTTTGCCTGTGGTGCTTGAACTGTGTTCCGGAGAGGGTCATCGACACGAAATGGTGGTGCGGGACAAGCAGGCTTTCGCGTGAGGGAAAAGGGAGAGGCGATGCTATCGGAAGGGCCACCAGAAAGAAATGGGGCGTTGACCGTATAGGATTGAACTCGCCGGTACGTGGCGCAGGTGCGGGCCCCGCCGACGAGCCGACGTCGTCTCAAGCTTCACTGGCTGCCCAATGCAGTCTCCAGACCCGGGCATCGTCCGGGCGCGAGCCCCCATCAACGGACAGCGCGGGGAAGGACGCATGGCGCAGGGAGGCCATGCAACCTTTCACAACGCAATGGTGCCCGGGGCCGGACTCGAACCGGCACTTCCTTGCGGAAATCGGATTTTAAGTCCGAAGCGTCTACCATTCCGCCACCCAGGCATTCAATAAGTTATGTAACTTACCTTATTCCAAATAACGACAATTGACATTATATTGACACTTACAGCCCTCCTTGCGACCATAGGCGCACGAGAACGACTAAACCTAGGGTAGCAAGGTATCGGCACTCTTCAAGGACACCCTTCGTAATCGAGGGGCTACGGGTCAACGGCAAACGAACGCGCAAATTCTTCGGGACCCGCAAGGAGGCGGCGTCATGGCTCAGGCTGACATTGATGCGAATGAAGCGCGAAGGGGAGGCAGCCGTCACCATGCCCGATCAATTGCGCCTAGATGCCCTGGCGTGCGCTGAAAAGCTCCAGCCCTACGGCAAGACCATTTCGGACGCTACAGAGCACTTTCTAGCCTTCCTGGCGGCCATGGCGCGCAGTTGCACAGTGGCCGAGTTAGTCGCCGAGTTTATCGCAGCCAAGAAGAAGGACGGAGCATCGCAGCGCTACCTTGAGGACCTAAGTTACCGACTCGCCACGTTTGAGGAGAAATTCGGCGCACTCAAGGTGGCGGAGATCCTGCCCGCTCAAATAGACGATTGGCTGCGGGGGCTCGATGTTGCCCCGCTGACCCGGAATAATTTTCGCCGGATTCTCAGCGTATTCTTTAGCTTCGCCAAGATACGCGGTTACTCCACCTCAAACCCCGTTCAAAGCACCGCCAAGGCCAAGGTGGTTTGCGGCACCCCGGGGATTTTTACGCCCGAGCAAATGCGGACGGTACTGGAGACGGGCCCCGCGTGGTTTGTGCCGTTCTTGGCAATCGGTGGCTTCGCAGGGCTTAGGTCGGCTGAGATCGAACGTCTCGACTGGTCCAAGGTCGACCTCGCAGGGCGGCTGATCGAAGTGACTGCCAAGAACGCCAAGACTGCGCAGCGCCGGTTTGTGCCGATTTGCGATGCCCTGGCCGCGTGGCTCGCGCCCCATGCTCGCGCGTCCGGACCCGTTGCAGCCGCCGACAGCATCCGGTTTGGCCGCCTCGCAACGGTGAAGGCGTCGGGAATCGAATGGCCTTCGAATGTTCTACGGCATTCGTTTGCCACCTACCGCCTCGCACAGTTTAGGAACGCAGCGCAGACCGCAGCCGAGCTTGGGCACGCTGGTGCTGCGATGCTCTACCAACATTACCGGGAACTTGTCACCCCGGACGCTGCGGCCAAATGGTGGCAGATCATGCCACCCGCCGATTATGGCAATATTGTGGCTTTCCACGCAGAGGTGGCAAATGTATGACGGCCCAAACGAGGGGAACGTAAGCAGTACCTCCCCTGTTCCAGATAAAGCAGAAGATCACAGATTCAAAGTGGATCCCCTCGAATTGGGCAGGGTGATGGTAAGGAAGCTCCTCAATGCGGCTATGACCGGGAGGCACTCTGTCAATGAGGTGATGGACAAACAAGAGGCAGGCCGACAACTGCTTGATCTAACTGCCGATGCCGTTGCATCGGTAGATCGGCTGTGTGCGGTAATGGTCCGCCCACAATCGACCAGCTAGAACCATTCTTCATATTGTCCCAGCTTAAATACCAAGATACGGATAATCCGGGCAATGGTATTATCAATACCTGGTACAGAAAATGGTCAGATCCGAGAACAAAGAACAGAAGGATTACCTTTTCGCAGGTAACCCCGGACGAAAAACAGAGAATTGATGACGACGTGAGATTTTGGCACGTAAACCTGTTGTACAACGAGCTATGAATCTCAATGCCGCCAAAGAACAGAGTAAGCTGGAGCACTTCATTGCTGAAAAGGAAAAGACCCCTCCCGCCGGAAGGCACAAGTACTTCCATGTCGAAGGCGCAGCCTGTTGAGAATAGCGAACAAAGCATGCTTTAATGCTTTTCCAAGACCCAGGGGGAGGGTGGAAAATCAAGGCTGCGTTAGAGCGATTCCCTCCCACCTCGAAAAAGTTCTAAGATTTTTTGATCGCTCATCGGCGTAAAAGTGCCAGCGAGCGACAGGGCTCAATCCTGGCCTGCACACAAGGCTTCACAGTTGCGCCGCTAGGCCTCAAAACAGGGAATTATCAGGGCGACGCGAGAGAGCCGGAGGCGTGAGATCCGAGTCCTTCGCGAGCCGAATCCGGCAACGCAGGCCAATCGCGGGCGGGGTTATCACGGAACCTATACCTATATCACCCGGAGCGGACGAAGCATAACGGTGAGGCGATAACTTCTCCCAGTCGTAGAAGCGCACAACCGGGGGATGCCGAAGGAGCCAGCTTTACCGCGAGAGAAGGTAGGCGCCGCGAGCAACGCGCCGCCCTGGGCAACCTCATCGAGGCGATGGAGCAGAGTCATTCCGCCGTGATGATCGTCGGCTTGACGGGGCGGATCGAATATGTCGGCACCGCGCTTTGTGGCCTGACCGGATACGCGCGGCGCGAGCTGATCGGCCGTCCCTAGCGCGACTTTTCCCAGCCGGATGCGCCGCCCGACCTTCTGGCCGACATGATTGGGCATTGCACGCTCTCCGAAATGAGTGATATAAAAAGGCAACGCACTCTGTTACCATACACCCAGCCTGTCGGCGGGAAAACTCTCTTGTGTAGCCTTAGTTCGCGCTGCAAACTATTGATTTACCATGTGGTAGCGCAGACATGTCCGACGAAACCTCAGGCTGTCTTGACGGAATTACGATCCTCCGGTTCGCCCACGCCTACGAGGGTGGCGCTGGCCTAGAGTATGACGTGGAGTCGATAATCCGGTGCTTGAGCGAGCGGAGCCGCCTTACAACCGTTTACGTACGCATGTGCCGAACACCGGCAGAGGAGAAGGAAGCCGAGCGGCCGGTCGGGCGAGGCCGACTGATCGAAGTGCCGATCTATCGCCCGCCCGTTCCTGCCGCCAATGGTTCGCCTGCCATCTCCACGGTTTCTGCGAGCTCACGAGTCTACGGTTTTGTCGGCGGCAGCTGGGTCGTTCCCAACTGGGTCTTCCGCTTGGGGGCCCATATCCGGCGCCCGCCGCCACGATCGACTGACATCCCGACGGCCGGCTCCAAAGTGCGAGAACTGCTAGATCGGTTCAAACCGGACATTATCATGCTTCATTCCATTGGAGGACGGGATGCCGACGAGATCATCCGGCACGCCAAACGCAGGGGCATACCCGTAGTCCTCCAGCTTCACTACGCGAATGAGCGTTATGCGCATTTTTCAATCCGCTGCCAGGTCGTTCGCGCTTCCGGAGTCAGCGGAGTCTCTGATCTTCGCGTTCCGGCGTATTTACGCAATCGGTTTTCGAATCTGCTGACCGGATTGAGTCTCGCCGAATTTACCCCTCGATCCATCCTGCCGGGCGAGTCATCATCCACGCCACCCGCCCTCCTCCTCCCTGCGAGGATCGTTCCCTCCAAGGGCCACGAAGACCTCGTCAAAGCCGCCGCGTATCTTCGAGATCGCGGCATCTCATTCCAAATCATTTTTTGCGGAAGACTCGATGATGTGGCGTTTGCGGCCCACTTGCGGACAACGATAGCGAAGCACAAACTGGAGAAGGAGATCGCTTTTCGCGGATTGCTGAGCCAATCTGAGATGCGCGAATGCTACGCCAGTTGCGCCATTCTGGCGTTTCCCACGTATCATTTCGAGGGCCTGCCCCGGGTTGTCTTGGAGGCTCAAGCCATGGCGCTTCCCGCAGTCGTATATGACAGCGGCGGAACTGCGGCGGCGTTAACCGACGGCGTTTCCGGGTTCGTCCTCCGACGCGGCGATATCACCGGTCTGGCAAAGCGGCTTCAGCAGCTGTTGCTCGACCCGGTGCTGAGGCGGGAAATGGGCCGCCAAGGACGGTTGTTTGTCGAGCGGCAATTCACACTTTCGGCGCTGGCCGAACGGCACGAACGGCTTTACACTCAGATCCTCGGGCCCTCTGGCGGCACAGGTCTAAGATCGGTTATTCACGGATTTTAATGGGCTTCCGAGGGAAAGGCTGCCGTGAAAGGTGAAGTCTTGGGGGGTGCGGAGGGTGCTCGGGTTTCAGCCGCTACGCGTGCGAGGCTCTCCCTTGAGAATTAGCGGGTCGAATCGATGATTGGGTCTGGCCCTAGGATGGCCCGCCTTGGGTGGAGGGGTTCAGCGAGAACGCGAGATCTTGACATAGGGGTACCAAGGTGGCGGGGCACAAGCTTACGCACGCGATAACGGGAGCGTGTCGGCCATACTTGCGCCCACTGAGATCAGTAACGCTGAGAGGCTGTTAAACCGCGCTTTCCTCCCATTGAGAGCAATGCTTTTGCAACGCTTCCCGTTGGTCACGCCTCAGTAAGCATCTCGAGCAAATGTCGATTAGGGTATTCTTAAAGACCGGGGAAAGCAGTGCGGTAGCAATGGGAGAACAAGCTGAAAGCCGACGAAAAAGCGCAATAAACGTAAGAAAATGGAAGGAAATGGCTTGGATGAGATCTCGTGGGGAACGAATTTTGTGAGCGCTACGCGCGTGCGATAGGGGCTGTTGAAAACAGTCACATAACAATAACCCAGCACCATTAAAAATGGTCGAAAAATCGTGGTTGTCTCAGAGCCGTTCAGGCCCGCATTGGCGGCATTTGCGAACCATTACGCGCGCGCGCGCCATGGGCGACATACGCCGAACGCTCGCAATTGGAAGCGCCTTTCATTGACACGGCATTGACACTTACAGCGCCCTTTATGGTCTTTTTGTGTCACCTATGTTCGCCTTTGTACCTCTGTAGTTAATTGATCTATAGCGTTTGTGAGGATTTTAAGTTCGAAGTGTCTACCGTTCCGCCACCCGGGCAACCGGCACCGGGAATCTCTGGGAAACCGGGCCTGGAACGCGAGCCTTTGTCGCGGGATGCCCCGCGGGGCGGCCCGTGCCCAGAATAGGCTTTCCAATCCCGGCGGGAATGGGCGAGGTTGGGGGCAAGCATGACCCCAAAATCCCGCAGAACCTGCACCGCCCTCGCCCTTGCCCTGGCATGCGCCGCGCCCGCGTACCCCTGGGGCGCGGAGGGCCACCGGGCCCTGGCGCTCGTCGCCGAGCAGAACCTGACCGCCGACGCGCGCAGCCACGTCGTGAAGATACTCGGCAGCGACGACCTGGCCTCGATCGCCGTCTACATGGACGACCTGCGCTCCGCGCTGTTCCACACGGGCCCGCTCGGCGCCGATCCCGAGGCGCTCAGGTTCAACGCCGAATTCCCGCAGAACGGCCAGTGGCACTACGTCGACCTCCCGCTGGGCACGAATGCCTACGAGCCCGACGGGGCCTACTCCAACCCCAACGACGTGGTCCACATGGCCGGCGAGGCCGTGCGCGTCCTCGAGGGCGGCGGGGACAGGAGGATCTCGAAGCTCCAGGCGCTGCGCATGGTCGTCCACTTCGTGGGCGACGAGCACCAGCCGCTGCACATCGGCAACGGGTTCTATGAGGTCGGCGCGGACGGGTCGGTGAAGCTCGTGACGGACCCCGGTGCCGCGAAGGACCTCCCCAACGACAAGGGCGGGAACGCGCTCTTCTACGGGCCCGGGCGCCTCGACGAGCTCCATGCCTACTGGGACATGGCGCTCGTCGCGAGGATCGCCGACACCGACCAGCCGGCGGAGCTTGCCAAGGTGCTTGAATCGAAGGTGGTTGCCGAAGGAGCGGCCTGGAAGAGCTCCGGCGACTACCACCGCTGGGCCGAGGCATGGGCGACGGAGAGCCTGGCGGCGGCGAGGACCGCCTATGAGGGGATCGCCTTCGGCGCGGAGACGCCCGACCCCAAGGGAGGGATCAAGAGTATAAAGATCACTATTCCCCCCCATTATGACGAGAACTGCATCCCCTTGGCCGAGAAGCGCCTCGCACAGGCGGGTTTCCACCTCGCGGAGCTCCTGAACGCGATCCATTGGGCGGATTGAGGCCGGCGGAGGCCAAAAAAGGACTGGCGCAAGTTTCGGGGGCCCCGCAACGTTGGGGCCGACCGTTTCTCAAAACCCTTCCCATAAGATGAAGATACCCAATGCATGGCAAATGGGCGCGTGTGCCGCACTCGCCGCGTCCCTCATTCCGTCCGCGCGAGCCGGCGAATCGGACATCAACATCCCGGACCTGAACGCAGTGTCGTTCATGGGCGGAGCCCTGAGCGGGTCGGCGGTCCTCATGGCCGGGCTCGTCGTATGCCTGATCGGGATGGCGTTCGGATGGGTCCAGTACGTCCAGACGCGCAAGCTGCCCGTCCACTCGTCGATGTCGGACGTCTCGAACATCATCTGGGAGACCTGCAAGACCTACCTGGGCCAGCAGGGCAAGTTCCTCGTCGTCCTCTGGGTCCTGATCGCGGCCTGCATCACGTACTACTTCTACGGGCTGTCCGGGCAGTCGGCCGGGCATGTCGTCGTCATCCTGCTTGCGTCGATCCTCGGCATCCTGGGGAGCTACGGGGTGGCCTGGTTCGGCATCAGGATCAACACGGTAGCCAATTCCCGCACGGCGTTCTCGGCCCTCAAGGGGATGCCGCTCGCCACCCTCTTCATCCCGCTCCGGTCGGGGATGAGCGTCGGCCTGCTCCTGGTCGCGATCGAGCTCTTCTTCATGATCTGCATCCTCGCGTTCATCCCGTCGGGGCTCGCGGGCCCGTGCTTCATCGGATTCGCGATCGGCGAGTCGCTCGGGGCGTCGGCGCTGCGCATCTGCGGCGGGATCTTCACCAAGATCGCGGACATCGGGGCGGACCTGATGAAGATCATATTCAACATGCCCGAGGACGACCCGCGCAACCCGGGCGTCATCGCGGACTGCACGGGCGACAACGCGGGTGACTCCGTGGGGCCGACGGCGGACGGGTTCGAGACGTACGGCGTGACCGGCGTGGCCCTGATCGCGTTCATGGCGATCGCGCTGGCGTCGACCCCGGCGCTGGGCGGGACGCTCATCGTCTGGATCTTCGGCATGCGCATACTCATGGTCCTCACCTCGCTCGCCAGCTACTTCATCAGCGGGTCGGTGAGCCGCGCCATGTACGGGAGCAAGAGGGACTTCAACCTCGAGCAGCCGCTCACGAACCTCGTCTGGATCACGTCGATCGTCTCGATCGCCGTCTCGTACGGCGCGAGCTACGTGCTCCTCGCGGCGCACCCGCTCTGCCCGCCCGGCCTCTGGTGGGTGCTCGCGACCATCATCTCGTTCGGCACGGTCGCCGGCGCGCTCATCCCCGAGTTCACGAAGATATTCACGTCCACGGAGAGCCGGCACGTGAAGGAGATCGTGACTTCGTCGAAGCAGGGCGGCGCCTCGCTCAACATCCTCTCCGGCTTCGTGGCCGGCAACTTCTGCGCGTTCTGGATGGGTCTCGTGATCATCCTCCTCATGTTCGGGGCGTACCACTTCGCGGGCAACGCGGCGCTCCAGGCGATCATGCCGGCGGAGTTCCAGTTCGCCGCGCCGATCTTCGCGTTCGGCCTGGTCGCATTCGGGTTCCTGGGCATGGGGCCCGTGACGATCGCGGTGGACAGCTTCGGGCCGGTGACCGACAACGCCCAGTCCGTGTACGAGCTCTCGCAGATCGAGGGGAAGAAGGACATCACGGCGGAGATCGAGAGGGACTTCGGGTTCCGGCCCGACTTCGCCCAGGCAAAGCACCAGCTCGAGAAGGGCGACGGCGCCGGGAACACCTTCAAGGCGACCGCCAAGCCCGTACTCATCGGGACGGCGGTCGTGGGGGCCACCACCATGGTCTTCGGCATCATCATGCTCCTCAAGAGGCTGCATCCCGACACGATCGAGCGGCTCTCGCTCGTCCACCCCGAGGCGATGATGGGGCTCCTCATGGGGGGCGCCGTAATCTACTGGTTCACGGGCGCGAGCACGCAGGCGGTCGTGACCGGCGCCTACCGGGCGGTCGTCTACATCAAGGAGAACATGAAGCTCGACGCGACCACGGCGTCCGTGTCGGCCTCGAAGGAGGTCGTCCGCATCTGCACGCAATACGCCCAGAAGGGGATGGTCAACATCTTCGTCGTCGTGTTCTGCTTCGCGCTGTCGCTCGCGTTCTTCAACTCGTACTTCTTCATCGGGTACCTGGTCGGCATCGCGTTCTTCGGCCTGTTCCAGGCCATATTCATGGCCAACGCGGGCGGCGCGTGGGACAACGCGAAGAAGATCGTCGAGGTCGACCTGAAGATGAAGAACACCCCGCTCCACGCCGCGACAGTCGTGGGCGACACGGTCGGCGACCCATTCAAGGACACGTCGTCCGTCTCGCTGAACCCGGTCATCAAGTTCACGACGCTCTTCGGCCTCCTCGCCGTCGAGATCGCCGTGAACATGAACCCATCGCTCAGGCTCGGTATCGGCGCCGTGATCTTCCTGGTCGCCCTGGTGTTCGTGTACCGCAGCTTCTACTCGATGCGGATCCCGGTCGACTGAGGCGCAACCGGCGCCGCCAGCGAGCATTCCACCCGGACGGGCTCCGTCACGACGCGCCCGAAGATCGTCGTCAGCCCGGCGGACGCGGCGTCGCGCCCGCGCGTCGCCGCGACGATCATCCCCGGGGGTATCCCGTCCGTCGGGTCGAACAGCCTCCACTTCCCCCCGAGATAGGCCTCGAAGCAGGCGTGAAAGTCCATGGGCACGAGCCCGACCGCATAGCCGCCGACGTAGCGGGCGGGGATGGAAAGGGCCCGGCAGAGGGCGATCGCCAGGTGCGTGTAGTCGCGGCAGACGCCCCTTCGCGCCTGCCAGACGTCCCACGCCGACGTCCTAGTGTCCGTCGAGCCCGGGACGTACTCGATGTTCGCGTCCACCCAGCCGCAGATCGAGCGCACCTGCTCCGCCCGGTCCTCCACCTTCCCGAAAAGCTCCCAGGCGCCGGGCCCGAAGCGGTCGCTTTCGCAGTAGCGGCTGGGCAGGGTGTACGTGAGGATGGTCAGGGGCAGCCTGCCGGGCAGGTCCGCCGGGACCGCCGCCGGCATCTCCGGCCGGTTGACGTCGACGACCGCCGAATACACGAGCTCGAACGGCCCGCTGCGGGCCTCCGCGCGCAGCACGCGCTCCCCCTTCGAAGTCGTGGCGATCTCGGTCGGGACCTCGGGCGCGCAGAGGATCGCCTCGGAAATCAGCTGCTGCTGGGTGTCGGTGTTCGCCAGGACGTTGAAGGTGAACGCGGCGCTCGGCGCCACGACCTGGTAGCGCAGCGTGCAGCCGACGGAGATATTCATCTCCGCAGAATCTGGATGCACCGGGCCCGGTCCGCAATCCCCGGGTTGCCGCCAGCTCCGGCGCCGGGCCCGAATCTCCCCAAAATGCCCATGTGGCTTCCCGCTATGCACTTGGGGCAACCCTGGCTGCGGGCGGGCGGCGGCCTCCCCGGCTCCAAGTTTTATTGCTTCTCCTCACCCCCGTGCGCCGTAATCCTTGGGCGATGAGCGAACCCGCCCAGGAACATGGCCGCATGAAGTGGGAGATGTTCGCCCTGTCCTTCACGGCCCTTTTCCTGGAGATGATGGTGATCCGCTGGGTGCCCTCCGTGGTGCACCTGGTCGCGTACTATGCCAACCTCATGCTGCTCAGCTCGTTCCTCGGCCTCGGTGCCGGGGCGATGGCCGGCGGCAGGAAGTGGAATCTCTTCGGGTGGTTCCCCGCGTTTCTCGCGTGCGACATCGGCATGCTCCTCCTGGACCGGAACACGGTGCTGGGGACGTCCGCCAGCGAGGCCCATTTCTTCCAGCTGCCCCCGTCGATGCTCCACGCGTTTGTCCTGGTCCGGATCTTCGGGATGAACGCCCTCCTGTTCGTCCCGCTGGGCCAGCGGATGGGCGTCCTGTTCAACTCGCTGCCGCGCCTGACGGCCTACGCATGGGACCTCGCCGGGAGCCTGTCCGGCACGCTGTGCTTCGGCCTGTTCTCCTTGAAGCTGTTCTCGCCGGTGCTGGGCATGGCGGGCGTCATGCTCATCTACCTGGTGATCGCACGGCGGCGCCTGTGGCTCACCGCCGTCCCGGTGTTCGCCGCCGTCCTGACCGCGATCGTCTGGAACAGCGACGGGAGGGCCATCTGGTCCCCCTATTACTACATCACGGTCAACCGGCTTGAGACGCCCGACGCGTCCGAGTCCGCGCCGCCGCCGGACCTGCTGACGAGGCGCGATCCCCCCGTGTACTTGGTGAAGGTGAACCAGTTTGGGTACCACTATGACGCGGCGCTCGACTCGCGGCTCTACACCCCGGGGACGCAGGCGGCCGACTACATCAGCTGGCTCGAGCTGCAGTACGGCCTTCCCTATTCCGTCTGCGGCGGGCGCGACCGGATCCTGGTCGTCGGCGCCGGCGGGGGCCTCGACGTGGAGGCGGCCCTGGCGGCCGGGGCGAGGCATGTCGACGCCGTGGAGATCGACCCGGCCATCATCGACATTTCCCGGCGGTTCAACGCGGGCGCGCCCTATTCCGACCCGAGGGTGTCGGTCCACGTCGACGACGCCCGCTCGTATCTCGCGAAGGCGAGGCCCGGGTACGATCTCGTGGTCTTCGGCTTCCTCGATTCGCAGGCGCTCTTCAGCACGATGAACAACGTCCGCCTGGACGGGTACGTCTACACGGTCGAGAGCATGCGCTCGGCGTTCCGGCTCCTGAACGACCACGGGATGCTCACGCTCTCATTCTTCCTGGGAAGGCCCTGGCTCGGGCCGAAGCTCCACGAGCTGGTGGCCGAGGCCACGGGCCGGGAGCCGACCACCTACCTTGATGCCCGGCAGAAGACACTGATCCTGTGCGTTTCCAGGGACGCCCATCTCGCGATGCCGGAGAACGTGGGCCATTTCTACCACCAGGGCTACGTCAAGCTGCCGAACATCGACCTGCCGACGGACGACTGGCCCTTCCTGTACCTGATCCGGAAGACCATCCCGTCCGACTACCTGGTCGCCATAGGAAGCCTGCTGGCCTTCTCCATCGCGGCGGTCGCCAGCCTGAGGCGGCGCTCGTTCGGGCGCTCGGACATCCATTTCGGGCTCCTCGGCATGGGCTTTCTGCTGCTCGAGACAAAGGGCATCAGCGATTCCACGCTGTTCTTCGGCGCCACGTGGTTCGTCACGATGATCGTCGTGGCGGGCGTCCTCTTCATGGTGATAGGCGCGAACCTTGCGGCGGAGCGACTCAGGGGCTTCTCGTTCTGGATGTACGCCCCGCTCTTCGCGATCCTCGTCCTGCTCCTCGTCGTGCCGCGGGAGCACGTCCTCGAATTTGACTTCGCGGGCCGCCTGCTGTGGACGCTGCTCGTCGTCCCGCTGCCCGTCTTCTTCGCAGGGATCATCTTCTCGACGACGTTCCGCGACGCGCAGTTCCCCTCGGCGGCCTTCGGCGCCAACCTGATCGGGGCGATGCTCGGGGGGTTCTGCGAGTACCTGGGCATGGCCGTCGGCAACCACCGGCTCTCGATGCTCGTCATCATCTCCTACCTGGGGAGCCTGCTCGTCCTGGCAACCACCAGGCGCCTCGGCCGGCCCGTCTAGGCCCGCATGCTTTTTTTGTTCCACCCGCTGGCCTCCGCGCGGTAATCATTGCGCGATGATCCAGGATTCCAAGGACAAGAGCCGCATGAAACGGGAGATGTTCGCCCTGTCCTTCACGGCCCTCTTCCTGGAGATGATGGTGATCCGCTGGGTGCCCTCCGTCGTGCACCTGGTCGCGTATTACGCCAACCTCATGCTGCTCAGCTCCTTCCTCGGCCTCGGGGCCGGGGCGATGGCCAGCGGAAGAAAATGGAACCTCTTCGGCTGGTTTCCGGTATTCCTGGCATGCCAGATCGGGACGCTGCTGCTCTGCCGCAATTCCGTATTGGGCAGCACTGCGAACGAGGCGCGTTTCTACCAGCTGGCCCCATCGACGCTCAACGGCATCGTCCTTGTCTGGGTTTTCGCGATCAATGCCCTCCTGTTCGTCCCGCTGGGCCAGAGGATGGGTGTGCTGTTCAATTCGCTGCCACGGCTGACGGCCTATGCCTGGGACCTCGCCGGAAGCCTGTCCGGCACGCTGTGCTTCGGCCTGTTCTCCCTCAGGCTGTTCTCGCCCGCGCTGGGAATGGCGGGGGTCATGTTCATCTACCTGATGCTGTCGGCGCGGCGCAGGTGGCTCCTCGAGGTCCCGGTGTTTGCCGCCGTCCTCGCCGCAATCGTCTGGAACAGCGACCCGAACGCCATCTGGTCGCCCTATTACTACATCACGGTCAGCCGGTATGACTCGCCGAACGCGACCGTGTCCGCGCCGCCGCCCGACCTGCTGACGATGCGGGACCCCCCGATCTACAGCGTCAATGTCAACCAGTTTGGGTATCATCTGGACGCGGCGCTCGACCCGGCCGCATACACCCCCGGAACGAGGTCGGCCGAGACAATAACCGCGTTCTGGCTGCAGTACCATCTTCCCTACGCCCTCTGCACGGGGCGCGACCGGATCCTGGTGGTGGGGGCGGGCGGGGGATGCGACGTGGAGGTGGCCCTGGCGGCCGGGGCGAAGCATGTGGAGGCCGTGGAAATCGACCCGTCCATCGTCAGGATCTCCCGGCGGTTCAACGCGGGCGCCCCATATTCGGATCCCAGGGTGTCGATCCATATCGACGACGCCCGCTCATATCTTGCGACGGCGAAGCCCGGGTACGACCTCGTGGTCTTCGGCTTTCTCGACTCGCAGGCCCTTTTCAGCAGCATGAACAACGTCCGGCTCGACGGGTACGTCTACACGGTCGAGGGCATCCGGACGGCGTATCAGCTTCTCAATGACCACGGGATGATGAGCCTGTCGTTTTTTCTCGGACGGCAATGGCTTGGCCCGAAGCTGTACCGGCTGGTGGCCGAAGCCACCGGCCGGGAGCCGGCGATGTTCCTCGACGGCACCGGGCAGAGGCTGATTCTCTGCGTCACGAAGGATGGACGTGCGCTTCCCGCCGACGCGGGCCAGATGCACCAATCTACCTATGGAAGGGGGCCGCAGGTCGACGTGCCGACCGACGACTGGCCGTTCCTCTACCTGATGAAGAGGACGATCCCGACCGACTACCTGATCGCCATCGCCAGCCTGCTTGGCTTCTCCATCGCGGCGGTCGCCTGCCTGAGGCGCGGGTCGTTCGGGCGCTCAGACGTCCACTTCGGGCTCCTGGGCACGGGTTTCCTGCTGCTCGAGACAAAGGGCATCAGCGACTCCACGCTGTTCTTCGGCGCCACGTGGTTCGTCACGATGGTCGTCGTGGCGGGCGTCCTTTTCATGGTGATCTGCGCGAACCTGGCAGCGGAGCGCCTCAGGGGCTTCTCGTTCTGGATGTACGCCCCGCTGTTCGCGGTCCTCGCCCTGCTCCTCGTCGTGCCGCGGGAGCACGTCCTCGAATATGACTTCGCGGGCCGCCTGCTCTGGACGCTGCTCGTCGTCCCGCTGCCCGTCTTCTTCGCGGGGATCATCTTCTCGCTGACGTTCCGCGACGCGCAGTTCCCCTCGGCGGCCTTCGGCGCAAACCTGATCGGGGCGATGCTCGGGGGGTTCTGCGAGTACCTGGGCATGGCCGTCGGCAACCACCGGCTCTCGATGCTCGTGATCATCGCCTATCTCGGGAGCATGCTCGCCCTCGCCTCCTCCAGGCGCCCGGGCCGGACGGCCTAGGCCCGCAGGTCGCGGGTCCTTCGTCTCCGGCAGGACGGCAAAGCCCCACCGCGAACGACATCGCGGCGACGCAGGCCGGGAACCAGAGGCCGGCGGCCGAGCGGTGCCTGGTCGACAATAGGAGGGGTTGGGGATGGCGGGGCCCTCCCGCGCCGCCCGGGAACCCGCCGGGCGCGTCAGGCCCGCGCGAGCACGGGGATCGACTCGCGCTTGAGCTCGCGCATCATGAGGGACGATATCGCGTCGGCCGGGCGGCGCCCCTGGAAGAGGATAGCGTTCACCTCGACCAGGATCGGGGCGTCGATCTGCCTCTCGGCGCACAGCCCGGCGAACGAGCGGGTGGTCTCGTAGCCCTCGACGACCGTCCTGCGGCCCTCGAGCAGCTCCGCGATCCGGCGCCCCTCCCCCAACCTCTGGCCGAATTCCCGGTTGCGGCTCCACGCGCCGTGGCAGGTGGCCACCAGGTCGCCGAACCCGCTCAGCCCGTAGAAGGTCTCCCGGCGGGCGCCGAGCGAGACGCCGACGCGCACCATCTCGGCGACCGCGCGGGTGATGAGCGCCGCCTTCGCGTTGTCGCCGAGCCCCAGGCCGTCGCAGCAGCCCGCCGCGATCGCATAGATGTTCTTGAGGCTGCCGCCGTACTCGACGCCGGCGAGGTCGTCGGTCGTGTAGACGCGCAGGGTCGGCCCGCTGATGGCTGCCTGCACCTCGGGGACGACGGACTCGTCCGCCTTCGCCGCGAGCACCATCGCGGCGGGCTGGCCGCGCGCGACCTCCGCCGCGTTGGTCGGCCCCGACAGGGCGCCGACCATCACGCCCGGCAGGGCCTCGGCCACCGCCTGCGACGGGCGCAGGTGGCTTCCGAGCTCGAGCCCCTTGGCCAGGCTGACGACGAGGCGGGGCGCGGCGCCGGCGGGGAGGGCGGCCCGGATATGATCCGCCGTCTCGCGCAGCGTCTGCACCGGGCAGGCGAGGAGGATGACATTGGCGCCCGCGAGGCCCTCGGCGAGCCCCGCGCAGACCTCCACGGAGGCCGGCACGGGGACGCCCGGGAGGTACTCGCGGTTCTCGCGGGCGGAGCCTATCGCCGCGGCCTGCTCCGGCCGCCTGGGGACGAGCGCGACGGCGCGCCCGCCCCTTGCGAGGTGCAGCGCGAACGCCGTGCCCCATGCCCCGGCTCCGACTACGCAGAACTTCATGGGGGAGTATTAACCGGACCCGGGAGGGCCTTGCTACTTCAAAAACGCGGGAATCTTCTCGTTGGCGACCATCTGCTCGAACGTCTCGCGCGCGGTGACCTGCTCGAACGCGCTGCCCATGACGAGCACCTCGGCGGGGATGGGGCGCGTGTTGTAGCGGCTCGCCATCACGTGGCCGTAGGCCCCGGCGCTCATGAACGCCAGGTACTCGCCCTCTCCGAGCTCCTGGATCTGCCGGTCCTTGGCGAAGCAGTCGGCGGACTCGCAGATCGGGCCGACGATGTCGGCCACGAGCGCCCGGCGCGTCGTGTCGCGGCGCAGGGGGACGATCTCGTGGAACGCATCGTACATGGCCGGCCTGATGAGGTCGTTCATCGCGGCGTCCACGATGAGGAAATTCCTGCCCTGGCCGCGCTTCAGGTACTCGACGCGGGACAGGAGGACGCCGGCGTTGGCCACCATGGAGCGGCCCGGCTCGAGGAGCACCCTGAGCCCGAGCGCCTTGAGCATCGGCGCGAGCGCCGCCCCGTAGGCCCCGGAGGTCAGCGGCCGCTTGCCCTCCGGCTGCGTCTCCCACCACGAGAACGGCCCGCTCGCCAGTGCGTCGCGGTAGACGACCCCGATCCCGCCGCCGATGGAGATGTAGGAAATCCCCCGGCGCTCCTTCAGGTCGGCGGCCAGCGGGGCGAGCTTCTCGAGCGCCTCGACGAACGGGGCGACCTCGGTGATCTGCGAGCCGATGTGGGTCTGGATCCCCTTGATCGCGATGTTGGGGTACTTCGACGCCGCCTCGTACGCCGCGGCGGCCTGCCGTATCGGGATGCCGAACTTGCTGGCGCTCGTCCCGGTCGTGATCTTCGCATGGGTGTTCGCGTCGACGTCGGGGTTGACCCGGAGCGCGATCGGCGCCCTCACGCCCAGCTTGCCCGCGACGTGGTTCAAGCGCCCGAGCTCTGGCTCGCTCTCGACGTGGAACGAGAAGATGCCCGCCTCCAGGGCCAGCCGGATCTCCGCGTCCGTCTTGCCGACGCCCGCGAACACGCTCTCCTTCACGCTGGCGCCCGCCGCGAGCACGCGGCGCATCTCGCCCGCGCTCACGAAGTCGAAGGCGGAGCCCAGGTTGGACAAGTGCCTCACCACCGCCAAGTTGGAGTTAGCCTTGAGCGAGTAGCAGACCCGGACGTCGAGCCCCGGCATGCTGCCGACGAGCCGCGCGTAGTTGTCGGCGATCGTCGCGGCGCTGTACACGTAGGTCGGCGTCCCGTAGAGCCGGGCGACCTCCGCGAGATCCACGGATTCACAGTGGAGGTTCTGGCCCGCGTAGCGAAAGTGGTGCATGGATGGCGAGCGCGACTCTGATAAAAAGCCGTCAAAGGTCGAGTCTGGCGAGATTCACCTTGAAAAAACCGCCCCAAGGCGCGGATAGTGGCTGCGTTAGCTCGATGCCAACTCCGCTGAGTCGCCTCTTCCACCGCCCCGCCATCCGCTTCGGACTGGCCACCGACCCCCGCGGGAAGTTCCGGGACCCCCGCTTCGTGAGCTTCATCGCGGAGAGCAACCGGAAGACGCTCAACACCGATTTCCAGGACGCGGTCCTCAGGGGCCGCAAGCTCCTGAGGTATGCGCTCGTAGCCGCCCTCGCCTGCGCCGGAGCCTGGGTCGTTCTCGAGAGCGCGCACGCGCTCTCGATGTTCTGATCAGGCGGCGTCGCGCAGGGTGTCCTCGGGGCGGCCGGCCCCGTCGAACGGGATGACCCTGGATTTCGCCCGCAGCGGCTCCAGGTTCCTGCCGTAGTCCGCGACGGCGACCGAGATGATGCCCGCGACCGAGAAGGCGATGGTCGCGGCGACGGCGCTCGCGGCCAGGAGGGCCAGGGCCCCGGTCACGGCCAGGAATGCGAGGATGGGAAGGGTGCTGTTCTTCATGTTCATTTGGATTTGTCGGTTACTATGACCCCACAGTACCCCTCCTTCTGCGGGAGTTGCCCCAGATTTTGATGAGCGGGCTTCTTGGCGGACAGGCGGAGCAGGGCGCCCACCCAACCGTTCCCGCGACGGGCCTCGGCGGCCGGGAAGGCGCGCAGGCCGGGTCCCGGCAATCGGATCACGCCGCGGCGCGACACTCGGCCGGCGCCAGGCGCGACGGCTGGAAGGGAACGACCGGCGCCGGAGCCCTGAGGGGCCCCGCGCCCCCGCCGTAGTCCGCCGCGAGGATCGAGGCCATCCCGGTCACCGAGAGGGCGACGCTTGCGGCGACGGCGCTCACGGGCAGGAGTGCAAAGGCCGCCAGGACGGCCAGGTATGCGAAGATGGGGAGAATGCGTGTCTTCATGTTCATTTGTGTTGTCTTGCTGCCTATAGAACACGGCACGCCGCCAAAGGTTACAGGGAATCCGCCGCGCGCGGCGGCGCGCCAATCCGTATCCACGGATCCAATATTCCATGGGCCCGGGGCGGGCCAATACAAGGAGATGGCCGACCCGGATGGGTCGGCCATCTGCCCGGCTCCGGGCGCCGCGGATGCCGGGTGCCGGCATCCCGGTCATGCCGCCGTGCGAAGCTCGGCCGATGGAAGGCGCGCATCTTCGAGCGCGACGACCTGGGCCGTGACGCGCACCGGTTCGAGGTTCCTGCCGTAGTCCGCCGCGAAGACGGAGATCATGCCGGTGACCGAGAAGGCGATGGCCGCGACGACGGCGCTTACGGGCAGGAGGGCAAAGGCCGCGATCGCGGCCAGGTATCCGATGATGGGCAGGGAGTTGGTCTTCATGTTCATTCTTTCTCTTGGGTTGCCAAGAGAACACGGCCCCTCCCCGAAAGTTGCAGGAAACGCGTCAGGCCCCGGCCCCGCCCGCGGCCGCGGGCCTGAACGCCGAGTGGAACAGGGCCTTCGCGTAGTCGCGGTTCATCCGGGCGATGAAGTCGTGGGAGATCAGCTTGGGGCACGCCGCGCTGCACTCGTACTGGTTCGTGCAGCCCCCGAACCCGAGCCCGTCCATCGTGGCCACCATCGCGAGCACGCGGCGGTCGCGCTCGGGCTGGCCCTGGGGGAGCAGCCCCAGGTGCGAGACCTTGGCCGCGACGAAGAGCATCGCGCTCGCGTTCTTGCACGCGGCGACGCATGCGCCGCACCCGATGCACTGGGCGGCGTCCATGGCGAGCTCGGCGACCTCCTTCGGGACGGGGACCGAGTTGGCCTCGGGCGCCGAGCCCGTCCGCGCCGTGATGAACCCGCCCGCCTGCTGGATCGCGTCGAACGCGCTCCGGTCGGTGACCAGGTCCTTGATGACGGGGAACGGCCGCGCGCGGAACGGCTCGACCACGATCCGGTCGCCGTCCTTGAAGCTGCGCATGTACGTCTGGCACGAGGCCACCCCGTGGTTGGGCCCGTGCGGCTTGCCGTTGATCACGAGCGAGCACGTCCCGCAGATCCCCTCGCGGCAGTCGTGCGAGAAGGCGATCGGCTCCTCGCCCCTGGCCGCGATCTCGTCGTTCACGACGTCTAGCATCTCGAGGAACGACATGTCGGGGTTCACGCCGCGGGCCGGGTACTCGACGAAACGCCCCTCCCGCCCGGGGCCCGCCTGGCGCCAGACGCGAAGGATGACGTTGAAGGTCTTCGAGGTCATCACTTGTAGTTGCGGACGCTCATCTTGACCGTCTCGTAGGCGAGCGGCTCCGCGTTGCGGACGGGGGCCGTGCCCTCCCCCGCGTATTCCCAGGCGGCCACGTGGGCGAAGTTCTCGTCATCGCGCTTGCATTCGCCGTCCGGATACTGGTGCTCCTCCCGGAAATGGCACCCGCAACTCTCCTCGCGCGCCAGCGCGTCGCGGCACATGAGCTCGCCGAGCTCGAGGAAGTCGGCCACGCGGACGGCCCGCTCGAGGGACTGGTTGAGCGAGTCCCCGGTGCCTGGAACGAGGCCGTTCGCCCAGAACTCCTCGCGCAGCGCGGGGATCTCCTGGAGGGCCTTCCCGAGCCCCTCCCTGTTGCGCGCCATCCCGCAGTGCTGCCAGAGGATGTGCCCGAGCCGCTTGTGGAAATGGCTCACGGGCTGCCTTCCCCTCACCGAGAGCAGCCTCTTCGTGACCGTGGCCACGCCATCCGCGGCCTGCATGAACTCCGGCCCGTCCGCGGGCGGCCTCGACCCAGGCTTCAGCGTCGCGAGGTAGTCGCCGATCGTGTACGGCAGGATGAAATACCCGTCGGCGAGCCCCTGCATGAGGGCCGACGCGCCGAGCCGGTTCGCCCCGTGGTCGGAGAAGTTCGCCTCCCCGAGGACGAAGAGCCCGGGGACGTTGGACATGAGGTTGTAGTCCACCCAGAGCCCGCCCATCGCGTAGTGGGCCGCGGGGAAGATCCGCATCGGCACCTTGTAGGCGTCCTCGTTGGTGATCTCGTGGTAGATGTCGAAGAGGTTGCCGTAGCGCTCGCGCACCCCGGCCTCACCCAGGCGGCCGATCGCGTCCGAGAAATCCAGGTAGACGCCGAGCCCGCTCTCGCCCACCCCGCGCCCCTCGTCGCAGACGCGCTTCGCCGCGCGAGAGGCCACGTCCCGGGGGCAGAGGTTGCCGAAGCTCGGGTAGATCCGCTCGAGGTAGTAGTCGCGCTCCACCTCGGGGATCGAGGCCGGGGGCTTCAGCCGGTCGTCCCTGTTCCTCGGAACCCATATGCGCCCATCGTTGCGCAGCGACTCCGACATGAGCGTGAGCTTCGACTGGTAGTCGCCCGTCACCGGGATGCACGTCGGGTGGATCTGGGTGAAGCAGGGGTTGGCGAAGCACGCGCCGCGCTTGTAGGCCCGCCAGATCGCGGTCGCGTTCGATCCCCGCGCGTAGGTCGAAAGGTTGAAGACGTTGCCGTAGCCCCCCGTCGCCAGGACGACGGCGTCGGCCGCGTGCCGGGTGACCTCGCCCGTCAGCAGGTTGCGGACGACGATGCCCTTGGCGTGGCCGCCCACGACCACCAGGTCGAGCATCTCGGCGTGGGTGTGGAGCCTGACCCCGCCCGAGACGGCCGCCCGCGAGAGCGCCGAGTACGCGCCGAGGAGCAGCTGCTGGCCCGTCTGCCCCCTCGCGTAGAAGGTGCGCGACACCTGCGCGCCGCCGAACGACCGGTTGGCGAGGAGCCCGCCGTATTCCCGCGCGAAGGGCACGCCCTGCGCCACGCACTGGTCGATGATCTGGGCGGACACCTCGGCGAGGCGGTACACGTTGGCCTCGCGGGAGCGGAAGTCGCCGCCCTTGGCCGTGTCGTAGAAGAGACGGTACACGCTGTCCCCGTCGTTCTGGTAGTTCTTGGCCGCGTTGATCCCGCCCTGGGCGGCGATCGAGTGCGCGCGCCTGGGGCTGTCGTGGAACACGAAGCAGCTGACCGCGTATCCGAGCTCGGAGAGCGACGCCGAGGCCGAGGCCCCCGCCAGCCCCGCGCCGACGACGATGACCTCGTACTTGCGCTTGTTGGCCGGGTTGACGAGCCGGATGCCCGATTTGTGGCGGCTCCACTTTTCGGCGAGCGCTCCGGGCGGGATCCTGGATTCGAGCTGGGACATGGCGCGTGGGGGCCTAGTGCAGGTATCCCAGGAGGGCGGCGCAGGGGATCGCCAGGTTGCCGAGGAAATACGCAGCGCAGAACACCGCGACGACCGCCTTGAGCCCGCGCTCCCAGCGGTGGCTGCGCACGCCGAGCGTCTGGAACAGGCTGTCGGCCCCGTGGAGGAGATGCAGGGACAGGAGCCCCACCGCGACCATGTAGAACAGCGCGACGACCCGCCTCCTGAACCCGAGGATCACCATGCTGCGGACGTCGAGGACCTCGGTGCCGGCCCTCACCACCGTGAGCCCCATCACGCGGTAGTCGCTCGTCATCGTGTAGTGGCCGATGTTCTCCTTGAACGTCGCCGGCTGCGCGGCGCCGACCGTGAACTGCGCGATGTGGTAGAGGATGAACGCCAGCACCACGAACCCCGTCCAGCGCATGTAGCGCGAGGAGACGGCCGCATCGATCCATTTATGGACCGCGTAGGGCTCGTCGCCGCGGGCCTTCCGGTCCTCGAGGGCGAGGACCGTCCCCGCCCAGATGTGGATGGCGGCGCAGGCGAGGAGGAAAACCCGGACCGCCCAGAGCGCGGGCCCGAGCGACTGCAGGAAATGCGCGTACCCGTTGATCCTGTCGGGATTCTCGAAGACCTGGAGGTTGCCCACGAGGTGGCCCGTGACGAAGGCGATCAGGACCAGGCCGGTCGCCGCCATGAGCAGCTTCTTGCCGATCGTGCTACCTAAGAGGTTGCGTACAAGGTCCATCGCGGTTTCGCCGGGCTCAAATCCTGCCTGACCCGCCCCCCGAGTAAAGACCCGGCATTCGAAAAGTTCAAGAAGCAGCCGCGCTTACCCGCCGGAGAAGCCCTCACCCCTGGGCCAGCGGCTTCAGGATCGCGAACTTCCCGCTCGCCGCGGGGGCGATCGCCTTGCGGCGGAACGCGTTCACGCGCGCCCCGGCGCCCAGGAAGCCCGAAAGGGCGCGGTCGATGCTCCCGTGGTGGGCGGGCCTGTCCGCGACGTAGTGGAAGTCCCAGCGGCTCTCGGCCGTCTGGACGAGCACGTAATGCCAGCATGCGAAGTCCGCCGGCAGGGCGGCGTCCACGTCGGAGGCCGAGACGAGAGTCCCGTCGGGCCTGAAATAAAGGTCGCGCTCCCGGCCGAGCATCCTGAATCCGGCCGGCATGGCCCACACGATGTCGCCCGTGTGGTACCTAAGGAGCGGCATCGCCTCCCGGCCGCGGGTCGTCACGTAGATCTGGTGGACGCCGGGCAGGCCGGGCCGCCACGGCGCGAGCTCGATGAACGCGTTCTCGTCGATGGCCCTCGAGTCGTCCCGGAACGCCTCGCCGACAAAGAGGTAGCCCGCCTCCGTGGAGCCGTACAGGTCGACCTGCGGGGCGGGAAACGCCTCCGCGATGCGGCGGCCGTGCTGCAGGCTCGCCTTGCCGTAGGTGAGGATGACCGCGCGGACGCTGGGCACCCCGACGCCGCGCCTCAGGGCCGCGCGCGCCAGCAGCGAGAGGTACACGGGCTCACCCTCGAGGATCTCCGGCCGCGTCGCCTGGATCTCGACCAGGATCCGGTCCCATTCGGCCTCGGAGAAGACGAACGGGTCGCTCGAGAGGTTCAGGTACACGGTCCCGTCGAAGTAGCGGTGCGGAAACGGATGGTCCTCGTACGGGCAGAGGTTGCTTGAGCAGCCCACCGGGGCCAGCACGCACTTGCGGTAGGGCCGGTCGGCGAACTCGCGAAGGATCGGGGAGGCGCGGTAGGCCCGGCGGGTCTGCGCCGCCCACCAGCCGTCCTCCATGATGACCGTCATCGGGGCCGCGGTCGTGCCGGACGTGTTCTCGTACTCGAAGCGGCGGTCCGCCAGCCCCCGCTCCACCTCGCGGTAGTCGGAGAAGAACGACTGGTGCCCTCTCTCCACGATCTCCCGCTTGGACAGCGCAGGGATGTCGCGGTAGCAGGACCACTGCAACGCCTCGTTGTGGAGCGGGAAGCGGCGCCCGTAGATCGGGCTCCGCGAGTAGATCCTGCGGATCTCCTCCTCGAGCCGCGCCGGCAGCAGCCCGTCGGCCGCGGAGGCGCCGAGGGCCGAGAGGCTGTTGGCGAAGAGGGAGGCGTTCATGCCAGGGCTCGGATTGGGGTCACGGGAGGGGATGGAGCAAAGGTTGCCTCGCGCCTGCGCCAAGTCAAACGCGCCGGGCTCCCTCGAAGAACATGAGCGCCGCGACCGTGAGGCTGTGGGTGATCGCGCCGGAGCGCGCCCACGCGAGCACGTCCGCGACGGGGGCCGTCAGCACCTCGATCTCCTCGTCGTCGTCCCATTTCACGGGCCCGGCGGGCGCCGCGCCCTCGACGAGCACGAAGTGGCAGCGGTTGTCCATGATCGCCGGATTGGGATGCACGCTCCCGAGGAGCCGCGCGGAGCCGCCGCGGTACCCGGTCTCCTCCGCCAGCTCGCGCAGGCCCGCGGCGACGGGATCCTCGCCGGCCTCGATCACGCCCCCGGGAATCTCGAGCGAGAGCCCGCCCGAGCCGAACCGGAACTGCCGCACGAGGACCAGCAGGCCCCCGGGCGTGACGGCCACGACGTTCACCCAGTCCGGTGCGTGCGCGACGACAAAGTCCCTCTCCGGGCCTCCTTCCGGATGCCGGTAGCGTACGCTCCTGAGCTCGAGAACCCGCGTCGATGCGAGCACCCGCTCGCCACCGCGCAGCCACCGGGACGGCTCCCCGGGGGTCACTTCTTCTCGGGCAGCTTCAGCTTTTCGCCGACCTTGAGGTGGGACCAGGAAACGCCCGGGTTGACCGACTCCAGGTCGGCCAGCGAACAGCCGTTCCCGTGAGCGATCTTAACCCCGGTGTCGCCGGCCTTTACGATGTACTCGCCTGGCCCGGCCATGGCGGGCTCCCCCTTGGGCCCCTTGGCGGTCGCCCTGGCTGTGTGGGCCTCCTCCATGTGCTTGGTCTGCTCATGGATGGCCGCGAGCTCGTTGGCGATCTGCGTCACGGCGCTCTGCGTCGAGGTCTGGAGGGACTGGATGTCTCTCGCCGCCTTGTCGCTCGCCTGCGAGGCCGAGGCGACCTGAGTCGCGATGTCGTCGATCCTCGCGACCTTGTCCGCCTGTGCGGCAAGGGTGCGGTTAACCTTCGAAAGGCTGATGGCAGCGTAGCCGCCGATGATAAGGGCAACGGCACCGACGATGACGCCGCCCATCGGGAGCATGCTGTTATTTTCGCGAGAAATAGTGTCCATATATATAGAGTTAAGGGAAGTGAGGAGACACGGAATATCCATGGTACGCAAGCACATTGCACACTTGGGGACATCGCGTCTTGACACCCCTTGAAAACCGCCGTGCCCTCACCCTTTCGGGGTGTAGCTTAGCCTGGTAGAGCGCCTGGTTTGGGACCAGGAGGTCGCAGGTTCGAATCCTGTCGCCCCGACCACTTCTGCGGGCCCGCCGGGCGCCGCGGCCCCGCCGGCCCCGAGCCTCCCGGCGGCCGCCTTGACTGCAACGACTTGGCAAACCTCGGCCTCGCCGGCCGCGCGGATCCCGCTCTTTCTTGCATCCGCCGCGCAACGCCGCCTTTACTAAGGCCCGTCCCCGCCGCCCGCTTTCCACCCCCAGCCCAAGCCTCACACGACACCCATGACCGAATTCCGCAAGAAGATCCTGTTTGTCGGCTACGGCGCCGTCGCCGAATGCACGCTCCCCATCCTCTTCAAGCTGATCGACGTGCCCCCGGGCAACGTCACCGTGATCGATTTCGAGAGCAAGGAGGAGAAGCTGCGGGAATGGACCGCGAAGGGTGTCCGCTACCTACGGGAGCGCGTGACGCAGGAGAACCTCGCCTCGCTCCTGGGCAAGCACCTCTCGGCCGGCGACCTCCTGATCGACCTGGCGTGGAACATCGACGCCTGCGTGATCCTTCAGTGGTGCCACGACCACGGTATCCTTTACGTAAATACATCCGTGGAGGTCTGGGACCCGTATGCGGGCGGCAGGAAGCACCCCACGGAGCGCACCCTCTACTGGCGCCACATGAACGTGCGCCGCATGCACTCCAAGTGGGACCGCAAGGGCGCGACCGCGGTCGTCGAGCACGGCGCCAACCCCGGCCTGATCTCGCACTTCACGAGGCAGGGCCTGATCGACATCGCGAACGCGATGATCGGCGAGGGCAAGGCCAAGGGCAGGAAGGCCGAGGCGCTGGCGGGGCTCGTCGCCGCGCGCAGGTTCAACCACCTCGCCAGGGAGCTGGGCGTCAAGGTCATCCACTGCAGCGAGCGCGACACCCAGATCACCGACGTGCCGAAGCAGATCGACGAGTTCGTGAACACGTGGAGCATCGAGGGGTTCCGCGAGGAGGGGACGACCACGGCCGAGCTGGGCTGGGGCACCCACGAGAAGGCGCTGCCCGCCCACGCCCACCGGCACAAGAGCGGCCCGAGGAACCAGATCTGCATCGCGCGCATGGGCATCAACACCTGGGTGCGCTCGTGGGTCCCCGACTACACCATCCAGGGCATGGTGGTCCGGCACGGCGAGGCGTTCACGATATCGGACTCGCTCACGGTCTGGGACGGCAAAAAGGCCGCCTACCGGCCCACGGTCCACTACGCCTACTGCCCCTGCGACGAGGCGATCGTTTCGCTCAACGAGCTGCGCGGCCGCAGCTACGAGCTGCAGCCGAGGCTGCGCATCATGAACGACGAGATCACCAGGGGCGCGGACATCCTCGGCGCCCTCATCATGGGCCACGCCTACAAGTCCTGGTGGGTGGGAAGCGACCTGACCATCGGCGAGTCGCGCCGCCTGGTCCCCCACCAGAACGCGACGACCATGCAGGTGGCTATATCGGTCGTGGCCGCGGCGATGTGGATGATCGCGAACCCCGAGGAGGGGGTCAGGGTGCCGGACGAACTCCCGCACGAGTACATCCTCGCCGTCTCGAAGCCCTACCTCGGCAACTGGATCTCGACCCGCTCGGACTGGACGCCGCTGCGCGACTACAGGAACGCGTTCAGCGGCTTCAACAAGCCGGACTTCGACCTGAAGGACCCGTGGCAGTTCAAGAACTTCCTCATCAAGGACGGCGACTGATCCGCGGGCCCCGATTGCAGGGCCTCTTGCCTTTGTCCGGCTTTTCGGCCGAATCTGAGCCGCACCCATGATCACAAAGGCGCAACTGAAGAGGCTCGGCCGCGAGCACGGGACGCCCCTGTTCGTCGTCGACCACGACGCGCTGCGCAGGAACTACCGCGAATTCAGGAAGTACCTCCCGCGCGTCCAGGCGTACTACGCGGTGAAGGCCAACCCGCTGCCCGAGATCGTGCGCACCCTCTACCGGGAGGGCGCGAGCTTCGACGTGGCCTCGATGCCCGAGTTCAACATCGTCTACGACAATGTCAGGGCCACGCCTCCGAGGGAGCGGCAGGACTGGATCTGGGACAAGATCATCTACGCGAACCCCAACAAGCCCGAGGAGACCCTGGAGGAGCTCAACCAGTACAAGCCTCTGGTCACCTTCGACAACGCCGAGGAGCTGCACAAGATCAGGGCGCACGCCCCCCAGGCCGGCGTGGTGCTCCGCCTCAAGGTCCCGAACACCGGGGCGATGGTCGAGCTCTCCTCGAAATTCGGCGCCGCCCCCGGCGAGGCGGTGGACCTGATCCTGCTGGCGGAGAGGCTGGGCCTCACCTGCGAGGGCCTCAGCTTCCACGTGGGCAGCCAGACAACCAACTTCGAGAACTACGTCCAGGCGCTGGCGCTGTGCGCGAACCTCTTCAGGGAGGCCAGCGACCGCGGGTACCGCAAGATGAACCTCCTGGACATCGGCGGCGGGTTCCCCGCCCCCTACGACGACACGGTGAAGCCCTTCCGCGAGCTGGCCAGGACCATAGGCCGCGAGCTCGGGCGCCTCTTCCCCAAGGAGATCCAGATCCTGGCGGAGCCCGGCCGGTTCCTCGTGGCCACGGCCTGCGCCTGCGTGTCCAAGGTGATCGGCAAGGCCGTGCGCGACGGCAAGCCCAGCTACTACATCAACGACGGCGTGTACCACACGTATTCCGGCGTGATCTTCGACCACTGCAAGTACCCGGTCAGGGCCTTCAGGAAGGGCCCCGAGAGGATCAGCGCGGTGTACGGCCCGACGTGCGACGCCCTCGACGTCATCTCGATGGCCGAGAACCTGCCCGAGCTCGAGCGCGACGACCTGGTCTACAGCGTGAACATCGGCGCCTACAGCCATGCGTCCTCGACCTACTTCAACGGGTTCCCCCCCGCGAAGGTCGTGCACGTGAACACCTGACCGATGCGCTCCAACCCCCGCCTCCGCGCCCGGATCGCGGCCCTGGCCGCCCTCGCCGCCCTGGCCGCATTTGCGGCCGACGCCGCCGCGCAGGACGGGCGGCGCAAGCAGGAGATCATCTTCGACGAGATTGCCGCGCGCACGGTCGACGACGCGCCGTTCGACATCGCGGCCAGGGCGACCTCCGGCCTCCCGCTCTCGTTCGAGGTCGTGGCGGGCCCGGCAGCCCTCGAGGGGAGGAAGCTCAAGCTCACGGGCGCGCCCGGGCTCGTCATCGTCCGGGCGTCCCAGGGGGGCGACGCCGCGTTCCTGCCCGCGCGCGGCGCCGAGCGTGCCTTCACGGTGCTCGCGAGGCCCTTCGCGCCGGCGATCCTCTCCGGGCCAGCCGGAACGGACGTGGCGATCGGCGAAGCCGTGGTTCTCGCCGTCGAGGCCTCGGGCGAGCCCCCTCCCGGGTTCCAGTGGCGCAGGAACGGCGTGCCGATCACGGGCGCCACGGGCCGCACGCTCATGATCGCCTCGGCGGCCCTAACCGACGCCGGCGCCTACGACGTGGTGGCGTCCAACGCCACGGGCAGCGCGGCAAGCGCGCCGGCCCGCGTGGCCGTGGGCAAGCGCCGCCAGTCCATCACCTTCCAGTCGGCATCGGCCGCCCTCGCCGCGGGCCAGCAAGTCGCGCTCAGCGCGAGCGCCTCGTCGGGGCTGCCCGTGCGCTTCGAGGTCGTGTCCGGCGCCGCGGTCGTGAACGGCGAGATGCTGACTTCGCAGGGGGGCGCGGTCGTCGTCCAGGCGGCCCAGCCGGGGGACTCCGTCTACGAGCCCGCGATGCCCGTCAGCCAGACGTTTGTCTTCGGCACGGCCATGGGCCAGCGCACGCCTTAGGGGCGGCGCCCCCGGGGGTCCCGGCCCGCTCAGTTCTTGAGGGGAACCGTGATCGCCGACTTCGCGGGGGCTGCGGCGGGCTCCGGCATCTCGGCGCGCATCGCGAACGTTCGCTCGGCGAAGGGGCTGGTGGGGTCTATCTGCATCAGCTGCTCGGCAAGGCTCTGGACTTCGCCCGCTCGCCCCGCCGCGACGGCGAGCCCCGCCAGGTGGTAGCCGGCCTCGCAGCGGACCGCCTTCAGCTGGTTTGAGTCGCCCAGGAGCTGGCGCAGGCCCGTCTCCGCATCGGTCGCCCGGCCCGACTGCGCCTGCGCCATCGCAAGCCCGATCTTGGCGCGGGCCTGGAAGGCGCCGGCTGGCAGTTCGGCGACCGCCTTGTCGTAGGCGGCCGTCGCATCCGCGTAGCGCCCGGCGGCGTAGGCCTCGTCGGCAACCCTCAGGTCCGCCGCCGCCGCCAGGGGGTGACCCGGGTGTTTGGTGGCAAACGCCCTGAACGCCTCGGGAGTCTTGCACTCGGCAAAGTCATGCCGGATTCCAAGTTCCTTCTGGGCAACGAGATAATCCCACCCCCCCTTGCTCAGGATCCCGACCGCGACGAGCGCGCACAGGGCATAGATCAGGTTGCCGTAGCGCAGCCAGGCCTGCCTTAGGTTTTCCTCGAAGGATACCTGGGGCTCGGCGGCCTTGGGGTCTGAAGGAGCGGGAAACGTGGGCATAGGCGGTGGGTTCTTCCTGTGTGAAACGCTGACAAAAGCGAAACCCGGCGCCCCTGTAAACCCGGAAACGGGCCCCTCAGGCCAGGCTGACGTTGCCCCGGTATTTCTGGAGGGGGCGGACGCCGACGGGTTTGGTCCGGAGCGCGCGGATTCCGTCCACGGCCGCGCGCGCCGCCCCGATCGTGGTCATGATGCACACGTTGTGGCTGTAGACCGCGGCCCGGATCCGGTTCTCGTCGCGCCTTGGTATCATCCCGCTGGGCGTGTTGATCACCATCTGGATCTGGCCGTTCTTGATCATGTCGACCGCGTTCGGGCGGCCCTCGCTGATCTTCGGGACGCGCTTCACGGGGATCCCGCCGGCCGCCAGCATGTTCGCGGTCCCGCTCGTCGAGTGGATCGTGAACCCCATCTCGGACAGCGCGCGCGCGATCTCCGCGGCGCGCGGCTTGTCGGCATCCTTGACGCTCAGGAAGACGTTGCCCCCCGTGGGAAGCCCCGGCTTCGCGGCGGCCTGCGCCTTGGCGAACGCGATCCCGAGGTCGGCGTCGAGCCCCATGACCTCGCCCGTCGAGCGCATCTCCGGCCCCAGCGTGATCGTCGCCCCGGGGAAGCGGACGAAGGGGAAGACCGCCTCCTTCACGCACCAGTGCATCGGGGTGACCTCCCGGGTGAAGCCGAGCTCCGAAAGCCTCATCCCGGCCATCACCTTCGCGGCGAGCTTGGCGATCGGCACGCCGATCGCCTTGGCGACGAACGGCACCGTGCGCGAGGCGCGGGGGTTGACCTCGAGCACGTACATCTGGCCGTCCTTGATCGCGAACTGGACGTTCATCAGGCCAAGCACGCGCAGCTCCTTCGCCAGGGCGTGCGTCGCGGCGCGGACCTGGCCGAGCATCTTCTTGCCGAGCGTGTGCGGCGGCATCACCATCGCCGCGTCGCCCGAATGGACGCCGGCGAACTCGATGTGCTCGAGCATCCCGGCGATGACGCTGGTCTCGCCGTCGCATAGGCAGTCGACGTCGAGCTCGATCGCGTCCTCGAGGAACTTGTCGATCAGGACCGGCTTGCCCGGCATCACCTCGAAGACCTGCCTGACGACGGCCTTCAGCTCCTCCTCGCTGTAGAGGATGAACATCCCGCGCCCGCCGAGGACGAAGGAGGGCCGCAGCAGCACGGGATAGCCTATCGCCCGCGCGCACGCCGCCGCCTCGCCCTCGCCGAGCGCCGTGCGGTTCGCGGGCTGGCGCAGCCCCAGCTTGTCGAGCACGGCGCTGAAGAGCCTCCGGTCCTCCGCGATCTCGATCGACTCGGGCGACGTGCCGATGATGTTCACGCCGTTCGCCTTGAGCGCGGACGCAAGGTTGAGCGGGGTCTGCCCGCCGAACTGCACGATCGCGCCCTCGCACCCCTCCTGCCAGTAGACCTCCAGGACGTCCTCCAGCGTGAGCGGCTCGAAGTAGAGCCGGTCGCTCGTGTCGTAGTCGGTCGAGACCGTCTCGGGGTTCGAGTTCACCATGACCGTCTCGAACCCCATCTCGCGCAGCGCGAAGCTCGCGTGGACGCAGCAGTAGTCGAACTCGATCCCCTGGCCGATCCGGTTCGGCCCGCCGCCGAGGATCATGATCTTGCGCTTCGCCGAGGGCATGACCTCGCTCTCGTCCCCGTAACTCGAATAGTAGTACGGCGTGAACGCCTCGAACTCCGCGGCGCAGGTGTCGACGAGCCTGAACGTCGTCTTGATCCCGCGCTTCACGCGCTCGGCCCGCACGGAGGCGAGGTCGCTCTTCAGGAGGTGCGCGAGCTGGGCGTCGGAGAACCCGAACTGCTTCGCCCGCCGCAGGAGCCCGGTGTCGATCGCCCCGAGCGCCTGTTTCCCGAGGACATCCTCCATCTCCTTGAGCTCGCGAAGGTGGTGGAGGAACCACGGGTCGATCTTTGTAAGCTCGAAGATACTCTCCACGGCGTAGCCCGCCCTGAGCGCGTACCTCAGGTAGAAGATGCGCTCCGCGTTCGGCGTGCCGAGCTTGGTCTTGATCGTGGCGTCATCGGGCCTCTCGTCGCCCCCGAGCTTCCCGCCGCCGCCGAATCCCCTGGCGCCGATCTCGAGCGAGCGGATCGCCTTCTGGAACGACTCCTTGAACGTGCGCCCGATCGCCATCACCTCACCGACCGACTTCATCGACGAGGTGAGGGCAGGGTCCGCGTCCGGGAACTTCTCGAACGTGAAGCGCGGGATCTTCGTGACCACGTAGTCGATCGTCGGCTCGAAGCTCGCGGGCGTCAGGCGGGTGATGTCGTTGCGCAGCTCGTCGAGCGAATACCCCACGGCGAGCTTGGCGGCGATCTTCGCGATCGGGAAGCCCGTCGCCTTGGACGCGAGGGCGGAGGAGCGGGACACGCGCGGGTTCATCTCGATCACGACCATCCTGCCCGTCCGGGGATCGACCGAGAACTGGATGTTCGACCCGCCTGTCTCGACGCCGATCTCGCGAATGACCGCGAACGAGGCGTCGCGCATCGACTGGTACTCCTTGTCCGTCAGGGTCATCGCGGGCGCGACCGTGATCGAGTCGCCGGTGTGGACGCCCATGGGGTCGAAGTTCTCGATCGAGCAGATCACGACGCACTGGTCCTTGTGGTCGCGCATGACCTCCATCTCGAACTCCTTCCACCCGATGAGGCACTCCTCGACGAGCACCTCGTGGACGGGGGAGATGTCGAGCCCCGCCGCAACGATCTGCTCGAACTCCTCGCGGTTGTAGGCGATGCCGCCGCCCTGCCCGCCCAGGGTGAAGCTCGGCCGGATGATCAGCGGGAAGGCCCCGACCTCCTCGGCCGCCGCCCGCGCCTGCTCGAGCGTCTGGACCGTCCTCGACCTGGCGACGTCCAGGCCGATCCTCACCATCGCCTGCTTGAAGAGCTCGCGGTCCTCGCCCTTCGCGATCGCCTCGGGCTTGGCCCCGATCATCTCGACCCCGTATTTCGCGAGGACGCCCAGCTTGTGGAGCTCCATCGACAGGTTGAGGGCGGTCTGCCCGCCCAGCGTCGGCAGCAGCGCCGAGGGCCTCTCCGCCTCGATGATCTTTTCCAGGATGTCGGCGTTGAGCGGCTCTATGTAGGTGACGTCCGCGAATTCCGGGTCCGTCATGATCGTCGCCGGGTTGGAGTTGACGAGGACCACGCGGAAGCCCTCCTCCTTGAGAGCCTTGCAGGCCTGGGTGCCCGAATAATCGAACTCGCATGCCTGGCCGATCACGATGGGGCCGGCGCCGATGATCAGGATGGACTCGAGGTCGGTGCGTTTGGGCATTGGCGGAGCGCGTGGACTCCTCCGACCGTTGCGGCCGCGCAAATCCGCCGCAAGGGAAATTGGGCTATTCGAGGTTCCCGACGTCGATTCCGAGCACCTCGGCCGCGGTCGCCTTGTCGCCGCGGCACGCGTGGAGCACCCGGTCGAGGTACTGCTTCTCCTGGCCCTCGAGGAAATCGGCCAGCTTCGGCCAGTGCTTCAGGTCGCGCAGCCGCAGGGGAAGCTGCTGGGAGGTGATGACCCGCGTCTCGGTGGTCGAGGCGAGCTTGGAGACGAGCTGGGAAAGCTCGGCCAGGTTGCCCGGCCAGTGGTAGGCGGTCAGGACCGCCATCGCGTCGCCCGTGAACTCGATCAGGTTCGGGTCGACGAGCGGGTTGGTCGCGAGCGCCGCGATGTGCTTCACCAGGAGGAGAATGTCCTCCTTGCGGTCGCGCAGCGCCGGCATCTGCAGCGGAAGCGACGCGACCCGGTAGAAGAGCTCCTCGTTGAAGCGGCCCTCGTCGACCATCTTCTCCAGGTCCTCGGTCGTCGTGCAGAGGAGCCGGAAGCCGTGCGCGGTGTTCCTCAGGACGCTCACCAGCTCCTTCTGCACGGGCGGCGCGAGGCACTGCACGTGCTGCAGGTAGAGCGTCCCGCCCTTGGCGTCGCGGATCCAGGGCCCGCCCTCGCCGTTCTGGCCGAGGAGCCCTTCGTGGAAGTTCTGCTCCGAGCTGAGCGAGCAGTCGATCCGGACAAACTGTGCCTGGCCCGCGCCCGTCACCGCGTGGAGGATCTCCGCGACGAGGGTCTTGCCGGTCCCGTTCTCGCCCACCAGGAGGACTGGGGTGCGCACCGCGGCCAGCTTCTTCACCTTCTGGATCAGCTTCTTGACCTGGGGGCTCTTCCCGATCAGCCGGCCGTCGATGTCGTCGGGACGCAGACCCGCGCCGGTGCTGATGAGGACGCGCTGCGCCTGGATCTCGCGGAACTCGAGCCCGCGCCTCAGGGTCCCGATCAGCTCATCCACCCGGAACGGCTTCTGGAGGTAGTCGAAGGCCCCGAACTTGAGCGCCTGGACCGCGCTGTCGGTGCTCGCATACGCCGTCATGATGATCGTGACGGAGCTGGGGTCGTACGCCTTGAGCTGCTTCAGGAGCGTGATCCCGTCCATCGGCTTCATGTCGATGTCCGCGAGGACCATGTCGAACTTCTCGCCCTTGTAGCGCGCCAGCGCCTTCTCGCCGTCCGTGGCAAACGCCGTCGAGAAGCCCGTGGGCTGAATGACCGCCTCCAGCATCTCGTGGATCGAGATCAGGTCGTCGACGATGAGGACGGATGGCATGTTTGAGATTTGGGAAGGTGGAGCGTCCCGCCTGGGCCCGGGCGAGTCAATAACACCCCCCGCCGGGCGAGAGGCTAAACCGCCCGCCGGCAGGCTCGCCCCGGTTCGCGAGCGGCCCGGGGGGCATCAGCCCATGCCGCCAGCCACAGCGCCCAGCTGGAAGATCGGAAGGAACATCGCCATGACGATGCTGCCGACGATGATGCCGAGGATGACGATGAGCAGCGGCTCGATCAGCGAGGTGAGGGCGCTCACGGTCGCGTCGCACTCGACATCGTAGAAGTCCGCGATCTTGTTCATCATCCCGTCGACGTTGCCGGTAGCCTCGCCCGCCTTGACCATGTGCTTCATCATCGGCGGGAAGAACTCGTTCGACGCCAGGATCTCCGAGACCTGGCCGCCCTGGCTGACGTGCTTGGCGATCTCCTGGCAGGCGTCCTCGATCTGCACCTTGTTGCTCGCCGTGGACACGATCTCGAGCGTCCTCAGGATGGGCACGCCGGAACGGATGAGGGTCGCGTACGTCCGGCTGAACCGCGACAGCGCTATCTTGTGGACCAGGTTGCCGAATATCGGCGCCCTGACGAGGAACTGGTCCTTCACGCGCCTGCCCCGCGGCGTGGCGAGGAGCTTCCTCATCCCATACCAGATGCCGACGCAGGCGGCGGCGATGACGAGGAAGTAATGGCCCATGAAATGGCTGACGTCGATCAGGAGCTGCGTCGGCATGGGCAGCTTGGCGCCGAAGTCCGCGAACATGGCCGCGAACACCGGGATGACGAAGATCAGGAGCACGTTCACGAGCACGACGGCGAGGGAGATGACGCCTATCGGGTAGGCCATGGCCGACTTCACCTTCTTCGTCAGCTTGACCGTCGCCTCGAAGTAGCCCGCGACCTTTCCCAGGATCTCGGCGAGCCCGCCGCTCGCCTCACCGGCCTCGACCATCGAGGTGAAGAGCGAGTTGAACGCCCTGGGGAACTTCTTGACCGCCGAGGAGAAGGAGTTGCCCTGGGAGATGTCGAGCCGGACGTCTCGGATGACGATCCGGAACACGGCGTCCTCGGTCTGGTCCTGCAGCGCCTCCAGGCATTGCACGAGGGGAAGGCCGGCGATGAGCAGCGACGAGAGCTGCTGGGTGAACATGGTCAGCTCGCCCAGGGGCAGCTTGTAGCGCTTCGCCTTTTTCTCGAGGCTCTTCTGCTTGGCAAGCGCCTGCGCGGCGCGCACGCCGGCAGCGCCCTTCTTCGCTCCATCCTGACGGAGCGCCGCAGCCGCAGTGGAGGCGGAGGAGAAGATTGCCATGGCAGGGTTAGAACACACCGAAAGCTAACCCGCAACCCCATTTGCGCCCCCTCCGTGTCAATAAACCGTCAAGCAAATCCTTATTGGGATGGGATTTGGGCTCGTCACCAGGGGCTGAAAACGCCGGCTGCGTAGCCACCGCATCCCGGGAGATTCGGTGCGGGCGCCGGACTCCTCGGCACCGGGGGCCCCCTGGCGCAGGGTTGGTCGCCGGTTTCTGCGGCGCTTTTGGCGAGAACCGCGGGCCGGCTTCAATCCGGTCCAGCAGTGCTTGGAGGCGGGGTTTGCCCGCTGCGGATCGGGCTGCCTCGGCATCCGCCCGCGCCCGCTGGTCCGCGGTTTCGCTCTCGCTCCGCTGGAGTGCGAGGCGTTCGTCCGCGGAGGCTGCGCCAAGCCTGAGCGCGATCCGATGCGCCTCCTCAAGGTGCTCCAAGGCCTCCTTCCAGCCGCCCTCCTCCCGAAGCAGGGCGCACAATTCCTCGTGGGCGGCCTGGACAAAGTCCCAATCCCTGGAGTGTTCGAGATGGAGGGCCTCCTCGAGCGCGCAGCGGGCCGCGGCGAACCGGGCCTCGCGCGTCGCGCCGTCCTTCACGGGGGCGGTCCAGTGCAATCGCGCAAATGTGCACAGGAGTGTCCCCAGTTCGCGCAGGTTCCCGTCGCGGCGGGCCCGCTCGATCCCCATGTTGAGCAAGGTGCCCCCTTTGCGCCGAGGTTGCAGAACCTGGCGGGAACGCGTACCAAGCGGCACCAGAGCTGACAGGAACCTTTTAAACCGGAGGTCGCCCGTCCCACACGCGCAGCTGCCTCAAGCCTCCGACTCGCGTGTCACTCCGGGTCGTCCGCGGGCGGTGGGGTTAGGATGTAGACGCCCTGCCGGCTTCCGCCGCTTACCAAGTCTAGAAGGAGGCGCGCATGCGTCCGCTCGAGCTCCTGGTCGATTGCATCCTCGGTGGTGGTCATGATTCAACCACCCAAGCAGGGGCCGTGCCAGCCGAGAGGCTAGCGGCAGCCTGGCGGCCGCCCAAAGCTCAACGAGGGCCAAAAGACTTCGGCATCGGGGCCGCGGCCTTCCCGGACCCGTATTGATCCAATCGGCTGAATTCGGCCAACAACGCCTGCATCTGGGGCAACCCGATCAACTTCTTGAACCCTGGATAAATCCTTAGCGGCGCGGGTACGAACGCCGGCACGGCCGGAACATCCAGCACCTTCCTGAGCCACACCACCATCTCTTCGCCGTAGCCAAGTATGCCATGAGTGTGCGCCATCAAGAGGACAATCGGGTCTCCGTAGATGCTCGGCGCCCGACCGCGCATCAACGGTTCCAACCACGCAAGCTCTCCCCGGGCCTCGGCCGAGCGACCGGAGCAGGCTAGCGGGTAAGCCAGAACGGCGTGCAGCTCCTCGTTCTCGGCATCATCTTCCAACGCCGCCTTCAGCAGCTTCTCGGCCTCGCTGAACTGCGAAAGTGCCACCTCGGACCGCCCAGCCGCCTGGTGGGTCAGGCCGGCAAGCAGCGCCTTTGGCCCGTGATAGATGCGGTCCGAAAACACAGCCTCGGGCGCCCTTTCCAGCTCCTGCAAGGCTTGGTCGAAATTCCCCTCCGCCATTGCCACAAGCCAAAGCGCGAACAACGCACGCTGGCTTGTTGATCGGGCGCCCGCCGGGATCCGTTCCAGAGCCGCCCGTGCGGCCTTCAGGTCAGCCTTCAGATAGTAGTTCACCTCGAAGACCGTGATCCGCGCCCGCAGCCCGGTGATGCCGTCGTCCGGCGCCGCCTCATTCGCCCATTTTTCACTATCAGCGGGATCGCGCAGCCCGAGATACATCTGGGCGAGGATCCACTTCGGGAAGCTGGCATGCGGATCGTCCCTGAGCCACGCCATGGCGCTCCGTTCCGTGCCCTCGAACTGATAGCCAAGCCAGTACGAGGCGAGCTCGGCGTAGCGCGTCAGCCCGTCGCGAGGCAGTGCGGCGACTGCCCGGTCCACATACGGTCGGGCCGCCAGCGGGTCGCCGCCGAGAATCGGATTCGGCGCCCCCGGTTTTCACAAGCGCTTTGGTGGGCACCAAAATCCGCCACTGCGATCGATGTCCCACCTTAGCTCAAGTGGCAGGAAGTGGCATATTGTTGCACAAAGCGGCATCAATGTTGGCAGGAATCGGACGGGAATTTTCCCCTAGCTCCTTGACAATGACCATCGTAATGTAAGGCTTAAATCCATGAAAAGTACGTACAGCATAAAAGAGGCGCAGAGCCAATTCCCGAGCCTTGTGCGCGCGGCCGAGAGTGGCGGCATGGCTACCATCACCCGGCATCAAAAAACTGTGGCCTATGTAATGGGAGCGGAAGACCTCGCAGCCTTGATTGAAACCACCGAAATCCTTGGCAATCCAGCAGCGCAGAAGGCAATTGCCGACGCTGAAGCCGGACGGGGCCTCGTCTACCCTCTCGACGAACTTGGCGAATGAAATACAAGGTCCAGGTGCGGGAGCAGGTGAAGCGCTTTATCGATACTCTGGCGCCGGAATCCCGGAGAAGAATCAGGCTCGCTCTGCGTGGTCTCGAAGCAGAACGAGGCGATTGCCTGCCACTTCGAGAGAAACTCACCGGCTACCACCGGCTACGCGTCGGCGGTTATCGCGTCTTATACCGGTACTTGCCTGGTAAGGTTATCGAATGCGTTTTCGCCGAGGAACGCAGTCTAATCTACCATCTGTTCGAACAGGACTTCTTGAAACATCTTCGCCGCGATACGAAGTAGCCTACAGCGGATTTGACATCCTCCCGGTCTAAATCGCTTGCGCGATTTTGGCCGGGATTCCCAGGTC